>Ga0247765_1000088_pt1 | contig 69386 bp, 74 predicted proteins | sample UWRJL106311C6_FD_179949 | JGI IMG/M metagenome (GOLD analysis project Ga0247765, IMG submission 179949) | Plant litter microbial communities from Arlington Agricultural Research Station in Wisconsin, United States - UWRJ-L106-311C-6 | ecosystem: Environmental > Terrestrial > Plant litter >... | reverse complement strand
CAGTGAAGAGGTCGTATTTTGTTTTGCTTAGGGAGGGGACACAAAGAAACAAAGATCTAACATGATCGGCAAAAAAAAGGGGGCGGGAGAGACAGGGAAGAAAGAGAAAAGAACTCACACAAAATAAACCAGCCAAAAACAGCTTGCTCCCTCGCCGCCATATCCCTCCTAACCCGCCCCGCCAACACCAAGGATGTGCCAATGGCCGCGGCAATACAAGCAACAAAACAGGTCAGGATTTTAGGCACACTCCATGCATTGGGGATGTAACCCGCCTCAATATGGAGGTCGGGCGGGTAGTATGGGTGTTTAATCATGTTTGTCTGCGGATATCCTCAGCAGTAATGGCAGTCTTATGGTGTTGATGATGCTCGCCCGGTCGTGATGTTGGGAAATTGCAGCCATATCGCCAAGAGTACCTATAACCCTAACCCTCTCTCTCTCACGTACTTGGGCCATGCAAGGCAGAGATCAATAAGGGATATTTCCTAGCATTAGATATCCTCACCTCAGTCTTCTCCTTCCATTCTCAGGCCTCCTCCCCTCATTCTCGATCGCCTTAATCTCCCTCGTGCTGATCCGCAGCTCTGCTCCACGCATCTTGCCCACACTCGGCAGCCCAACTTCCCTCTCCCCGCGTTTCTTGACAATCCCTTTCTTGGGTGCCTTTTTCTCGAGAATGATCCCATTCTCCCTCGCCTCCCTTCTCCGTTTTTCCTCCTTCGTCTCGACCGCCTTGATAATACCTTTGCGCATCGACATGGGCATCTTGGCCTGGGAGAGCACGCTGTCTTTGGCGCCTAGCGCCTGAATACGCATGTCTGTTGTTTTGCGGCGAATGCGCCCGTCAGAAAAGGGGCGAACGTGAGTTGCGCTAGCCGCAGCCGCTGTGGAGAGGTAGTGGGAGGCATTGCCGCCAGCGGCTGAGAGAATGTGAGATTCGGCAATGAGGCGTTGGAGGGCGAGGTCATTGGCAAGAAATTCAGCGCTATCTTCGTGGCCGTCGCCGCCGGCTTTGGTGGGCTTTCGAGAGGGTTGAGTTGTGGAGGTTGCAGAGCTGTAGGATGGGGGTTTCGAGGACTGTGTTTGTGGGGTTGGCATTCTGAAGACAGCAAAGACGGACACTGAAGAAACATACTAGATATGCTTTGAGCTCCTTCTTCAACATGGAAGAGTTTGCTGTCGGCGTCTTGGTTGTGTGGTCTACAACCTCGACTTCAGTTGACATTGATGCCGAAGGGGGCATGGATGCTGTCTGCTGTTAGCGCTCCAAGGGACCCCGCTAATTGAGCGTATTTGCAACACACTGTCGTCCTCATCATCTGATATCCCATCCCATTGATCCTCTGAGGAGTCTCCGATCTTATCGTCGTCGTCACCATAACCATCAAGATCGTCTTCGCCCTCGATGCTCTCAGCGCTTGTCCATGTCGGCTTCGTTTCCAACGGTTTGAAGCGTGATTCAAAGTGTCGATGCAAAATTGCTTCTAGGTCATTTGCGTTGGAAAATTCCCCGCCTGTTGTCTTCGCCTCCCCGCGCTTCCTCTTCCCCAATGCTTTCGACATGATTGTGTTTGTTCCTGTGGTGGTGGGAAGTGTCTTGATCAATTTTTTTTTTCAACCACCTGCCTGTCTGGAACTGTTAGCTTATCTTATCGCACCAGAAAACCCCTGCTGGCTGCAAAGCTACCCCGCCAAACCTCGCAAGGTTGCGCGGTTCATGCACCCGATCCCTTACCTACGGGAGCTCCCGCTTGCACTTGACAGTTGACAAACACCACCACTTGGAGGCGAAAACAATCATTTGCACATTGAACAGAGAATACCAATTTGATCACGATGAAGATACCAGTGAATAACAGTTTCAAATCAATCAATGAAGCTTAATCAACTCTTTGGGAGGGGGATTCTGAGTAGTATACCTAAGTAATGGTAACAGGAACGTCAACCACCAACCAACACCTTGCGAAGCCCCAAAACGGAAAACCATAATTTCAACTCAGCAACTTGAACTTGACAAGCAACCCCATCAGACCTAGAACCTACTCCGAGTCACAGATTTTGAATACCAACCCTTATTTCTACGCACTCGTGCCCGACGCTCGGCGCGTCGCCGCTCATAGTTCTCGTCGCTCTCCTCCAAAACTTCCAGCGGCTTGCCCTTGTTCCTAGCATCATGCATTATGTACGTTTTGGTAATTCTGTTCGCTCTGGAAGGTTCCAGGGTTCCGCTACGCCCAGACTTGTATTCTTGGGCGCGAACTGGTACCTTTTCCCTGCTCTTGAAGGATGGGCGACGTTGGGAGACGCCATTGTTGCGAGCTGCGTAGTTGCCGCCGGCCGGGGTCGCAGCTCCTCCGAAGGATGCGCGACGCTTTTCTGAGACGAATATGACATCGTCGCTGTCATCCGTGGCATATTCGCCGCGATATTGGTCGTTCATGTGAATATCTTCCTGGAGAGTCTTGCTGTCATTGTCGAGAGATGACCACTCTCCGCCCTCATAATCTTGGCCCTGGACAGCGGCTTCACCGCCGCCGAGATGGCCTAGTCCAGACCCTATTCCTCTCCAGTCCTCGTATGCAGTGGGCTCTGGGTGTATTAGATGGGGACGCTGTGAGGAGGGCTCTGGCCAATACCCAGGTTGGTACACTGCAGCAGAATTCCTGTGAGGGCTATCGCGCCGCGAAGACTGGCTCCTCTGTGATGCATTTCCGGGCGGTTTTGCGAGACGATCTGATCGTGATGTGCTCTTGCCGGATCCCTGGCCGCGAAGCTCGAGTGCCAATGCGATAAGTTCATCGTCGTCAAGAGGATCCCTAGCATGAAAGGATCCGTCCCGGCCAAATGATCGATGATACTGCTGAATTGCCTCTTCTCCAGGCGAAACTAGCTGCGCCGAGCTGTGTTCCAGATTTAAGTCGTAGGATCCCGCCTCGACGAGCTCGGTGCTCTCGAGAATAGCTCTATCTTGTGTACACCAGAGTGTGCCCTGGGTATTTATTTCGCGATTGAGTAGGTGGCTTTTTCTACCGAAAGGACTTCCTCGAGCAACAGAGGATCTTTGTTGTCCAGTAGGGTCACCGTAGTGCTCGACTCCACTGGGAGAGTATGCGGCAGGCTGTTGAGGATTGGAGTTGTCCGTAACGGATAAGTATCGTTTTTGTGTGTCTGTGTGTTGTATGCGCCTATCCGCCTCGTTCAGGTCGGCAGCGTACACGTCGTGATCCTTTGGCGATTCAGCTGCCAGTACATCCTCTGGAGCTGAGGATGCCCCTCCGGCTTGCTCCTTCGGGCGGTCAGGGTTACGGGGAGCTACCGCTTCTGACAGATGTTCACGCGAGGAGGGTGGCGCGGGATTCGGTGGACAGCAGCCAAAATCGGCCTCATACTCTCGAAGAAGCTCAGCTGTCGGTCTCTCGTGCATCCACTGCATTCCCGGCAGTGTGACCCATTTGCTGCTCCAGATGCCAGCCGAGATCCATTCCTTTTTGACGTTGTCGTACGCAATAGTGTTGATAGCCGCGCAATCTCCAATCGCCGCTGCAATGCGCTCGGCTTCCTTCAATAGCTGAGCAAAGAACTGGTTGATAGGACGCGATGCCCGGCGGTCTTGCTCCCTCTTCGCCTGTTGTAGACTTTGCAAATCAGTCAACAGAGGACCGATCTGATGGCTGTCGATCTGGATGAATTCGCTCTGATCGCTGTGATTGACCTCTAGGGGTTCGTCATGCTTCCACTTTCCGTCGGGCATTTCTGACCACTTTTCGTCCCAAATGCCCAGATCTTCCCATTTCTCGCGGACGAGTGCTCTGGCATGGCCTGCGAGGGTCACATTTTTGGGCAGGGTTTTGCTGAATTCGGGATCGGTGAGGAAATACTTCTCGAGATCGCCGCTTTGTCGCTCAAATTGGTGACGGGGGCAAGAGTTCCATCTGTCTTGGAAAAATCTATCTCTGTTCTTGAGGTAATTCTCGTAATGCTGCTGAGCCTCTGTCTCGGGCGTATTGGCGCCACGCCCTGCGGTCGGGGTGCCCGTTGACATGGTGCTGTTCATGTTTGGTCCGGGACGTGGGTTATTGAAGCTCTCTCTCGAAGAATGCGGTAGGCCGAGGTCTCGAGACAAGTTATGAAGCTTGAGAAGATGGTTGGTAGATGCGGGCGAATCTTCCATTGCATGCTGCGTGAATTAGCGGTATGAGGAAGAAGGAGGAGTGGGGGGGTTTCAGAGTGGGTTGCTCAAGTAGAAGATGACCTCGATACAATTCAGTTTTTGGTTGTGTAATCGGATGAGGGTCTCCGATTTCGCTGCCTAACCCCGGTGTTTGGGCCACATGATGAAGGAGAACAATACTTTCTTTCACGGTGTTCTATTATTCCGTGAATACTGCCTCGCTGAGTGGCAACAACCTTATCGAGTCGGGGAGTTGGGTGAACACCTTGAGGAGGGTATTGATCCTATTGAACTTATTGGACCTATTGAACAATGGCTGGCGCCAAGAAAATCTCATGACACATCGACTCTCAATAGCCATCTTATTCATCCGCACAGGTGGAGCAATTGGTTGTCCTGGCACTTCTCTCGACCCATCTAGGCTATAAAGAGACACACAACCCAGTGCTTTCCAGGTCTTGTTGCCTAAAACCTACTACCCAAGACATCTAGGGCGGGAGCTATACACAGAGTAGCCAGTGCTACAAGCACTGCGTGAACTAGCCTTATCGGCTTTCATCTATGTCCAGCCTTGTCAAGATGGAACATTACTAAGGTTCGAGCACAGGTCTTAGCTTGAACACCCGACGCCGACTCCACCGATTGGCAACACCAGCCCCGAATCAAATTAGGTTCCGTGTATGTGATTGGCGTCCATATGACTGAGATCAGGCTGGAAAAGTACAAGGCAAACAAGTAAGCCAGTTCAGGAAAGTAATCAGTTCGCGGGTGGTGTTTAGTGAGGGAGGGTTGACGTCGAAAGCGGGTCTGCCCAGTTGTGTCATCACGCCCCAAACTAGGGACCCGATTGGCCAGATACACGCCATGCGGTTTTGAACACCCAGAACCCAGAACGGGGCTATTGGAGCGGGGGACCTTTTCAAATACTTTCTACATCGCAGAGGGGTAAGTCAACAACAGGAGCTTAAAGTCCAAGTGAGACAGGAAGTGAGGCAGGAAGTGACGGCAATTCAGGTTGACGCACCCACTTACTCACTCCAGGTATCACGCATTTATCTCTCCTCTAACCCTACTTCTCGGCAACCCCCTCAGTGAAAAAAAAACCAAAAATTGAAGAATGACGCGCTTCCGCCCCTGCATCGACCTCCACACCGGCCAGGTGAAACAAATCGTCGGCGGCACTCTCGACAGTAAAACCGCCGCCCTCCAAACCAACTTCATCTCCCCCCACCCCCCGCGATACTTTGCGCAGCTCTACCGCGATGCCAACCTAACCGGCGCTCACGTCATCATGCTCGGGCCTGGAAACACCGACGCGGCGCGCGAAGCACTGGCGGCTTGGCCGAGAGGTCTGCAAGTAGGAGGGGGGATCAACGATAAGAACGCACCGGAGTGGATTGAGGCCGGTGCAGAAAAGGTGATCATCACATCGTATTTGTTCCCCAACGGGACGTTTTCGCAATCCCGTCTCGACGCCGTTCTCGCTGCGCTGGACGGCGACAAGTCCAAGCTGGTAATTGATCTGAGCTGTCGGCGCCGGGGTCATGACTCGTGGTTTGTCGCCATGGATAAGTGGCAGACGATTACGGACATGGAGGTCAACGCTGAGTCGATCAGGCGTCTGGAGCCGTATTGCTCCGAGTTTCTGATTCATGCTGCCGACAACGAGGGGCTACAGCGCGGCGTTGATGAGAAGCTCATTCAGCGTTTGGCTGAATGGTGCACTATCCCCGTAACGTATGCCGGCGGAGGTCGGCACCTGGAAGACTTGGAGAATGTGAAGCGTCTAAGTGGCGGGAAGGTAGACTTGACAATTGGCAGCGCGCTGGACTGCTTTGGGGGCAGCGGCGTGACACTGGCTGGATGTGTAGAGTGGAATAAGCAGCAGTAACCATGAGATACTTTCGTGTTTACTTCACTGAGCCCCAGAGGCTAACATATCAGAATGCGATTCCCATGTCCTTGAATACAGCCAAATACATACAAAGAGAACTGGTCCGCTCCCGACCCGTCATCACTGATTTTCTACTCCCCAGCCCCACAAACGCATTAGAGCCATCACTTCTTCAAACCCAGAGTCGGACATGAAAATCTGGGTGAGCATAAAGCCCAGCCAGACAGATGAAAAATTCCAGACACAGCCCACCGACCCGCCCCGTAAGCTTGCCGGCGCCAGTTCGCGAGGTGGGAACACAGAAAGCCAATGTCCACAAAACCATACACCCGTCGCCGCTTATTATCCCTACCGCCCATCACAAGTCAACCCAATGAGTTCATGCTGTCTTCTCGTCATTCCGTCATGCAAAAATTCACTCTTCTTGACCGAGAGCTACCAGACGAAGAGAAGACCCGGGCATATCAGCCAGTGAGAGTGCCCAGGTAGCCGAGCCCCCCTCACTCACATATACATGCTCTTAGTACGCGAATGCACTCTGCGGCCCTCGGCACGGCGGCGCAAAGTATCCTCCCGCTTAAGGACGAGCTCGCACCACTTTCCCTTGTTCCGCGAGCTAGGCACCAAATCATCCTCAGACCCGATCGAGTCACGGTTAATGACCTCGGACAGAACCTTCATCCAGCCGTCCTTGTCTTGGGTGCTGTCGGCGTAAAAGTCGATCACCTCGCCGTTGTTGAAACGGATGCGGAATCCTTCTTCGACGAACATATAACCCTCTTCTTCCTCTGCAAAGGCCGAGCGACGTCGTTTACCGTTCTTGCCCGTCGTTTCTTTCTCAGTAAGCGCCCTGCGATCATCAATCAGACGCTTGGCATTTGCAAGGTTGATGGTTGCACGAGGTTGCCTAGTAGCCTCGTGATACGCCGTAAGCTTGGTGCCAACAAGCTTGAAGTAACGACGACGCCAGTACTGGACACAGTTATTAGCCAAAATGAGTGTGTAAACAACGGGTGTAAAACATACCGGGCAGTCACCACCCTGCTGGCTCAGATGACCCTCCCACTGCCGAGCCAGGCGCTCTTCGGCCACCTTCATCTCCCGAATGCAAGAGTTCATGCTCTTGGGCATATCATCATCGATGCACCCCTTCGGTCGAGGCACAAAGAGTAGCTGGAGCTCTAGCTTGCCAATCTTGTACGGGGCTCGTCGGACAACGGCAGTGTTGCCGCGCTTGCTCTTGACGCTAGAGGCAAAACCAGCCTCCTCCGTAGCCCACTCGTTAAAGGCAGCAACTTCGACAAGATATGGTCGACCGAAGCAGCGGGTCTCGTGTTCCTTGAGGCAGACATAAGAGCGAGCAAAGCTGCCATCCTCAGCAGCCAAGGGAGATAGGAGGTCCCAGGCAGTGGGATTGGCGTTCAGCTGCCTGGCTTGTGCTTCACGTTGCTGCTGCGCTTGGCGCTCTTCTTCCTCGCGTTGTCGCATCTCCATCTCCTTGCGCTTCTTCGGTGAAGCGAAGACGCGACTAAAGGTCGATGTCTTTGGCTTGCTAACCTTAATAGGAGACGCAATGACCTTCTTAGGCGCCGGCTTCTCCAATTTGACGTTCAGTGTCAACTGGAACTCGAGGTCGTTGGGGACAACCAGCTCAAATTCTTGGCCGATGGGTGCATTTCTGGCAAGCTCGAGCCAAGCAGTTGTCACACAGTGGACACCATTGTCGAGTGTCAGGCTGAACCATGTTCGTTCATCTACGCCAGTGAGCGTGGGTACATGGGAAATAGGAATGCAGGTTAAACTCACTCTTGGGAATTGGTAGATCGAGATCCTTAACACCCATTACCTTGACGAACAGCCTGCCTCTCTCACCACTCTCCTCGGTGGCCATTTCAGAAGCGATATCTTCCTCGGCAGTCGGCCCCAAAGCAGTCGTATTACTCTCTTGGCCAGGAAGCGGCGGAACAGGGCCAGTACCAGCGTGCCTCTTTCTGACACTGCTGCGTTTTCTCGGCTGAGGATTCCATGGCTCTACTGTCCATGACTGGGGCCGGGATTGCTTCACTGGAGAGTTCCCGGCTGATCGGTAGCCCCGCAGATCGTCGTTATCCTTGTCGCTCGCGGCAACAAGCTTCGTGTTCTGGCGCATGAGATAACCGCGCTGTTTCCGGGCAGTAAAATTAGTATTAATTTTCTCATTTGCATTAGACTGTTGAGCTTGGGCCGACGCTTGTCTGCCGGGGGTTGTACTGGAAGAAACTTGGTAATAAGCTACCTTTTGTGCTTCAATGACCCGCTCAAAATCCTTATCAAGGCTAAGTCCGAGGTCCAACTCCAAGGTAAGGCTGCGTTTCTTGAAACTCGGATGACGATCGAGAAAATCGTCGCCGGTCAGTGGCCCAGAATCGGCCTCCATGTCCCGCGATAGCCTATGCTTGTGTCGCTCAGGAATCGGCGGGATGGGCACCTCGCGGCTAACCTGCCTACGGGCTTCCCGCATCGCCTCTATATCCGTTGGTGTAGCCGAAGGGCGGGTTTTGAGCTTGGAGCCAGATGCCGACTTGATGGTGGCCACTTGTTCCGGGACAACAGGGGAGTCTACGGACTCCTCATCCTCGCTGTCGGATACAGGATGATGAATGACGGAATCAGGTGTGCCCGGTTCAGAGAACTCCTCATCCGGCTCTCCCCATCCCGAGCCATCGTACTCAGGTTTGCTGAGTGGCTTCTTCTTTGGCAGCTCCTCAGGTGTCAAAGGCCGTCTGAGGTATGCCTGTGCCTCGGCCATGCTGTGCTTCTCAGGCTCTGCAGCAGCTAATGTTTCCTGAGGCCTCGAGAGCATAAACGACTCCAATCCGTTGGAGAAATCATTCTGCTTCGATCCGTCCAGCGACCCGAAGGGGTCGTCTAGACTAGTGCCCTTAACCACGGCAGGGTCGTTGAGTGCCGGGGTGGTCGCTCTTGGCGTTGATGATTGGTCATCCGCAACATCGTTCCCGTTGCTATGAAGCTCACTCTGGCCCAGCATATGGTCTTCTTTCTGATTCTGCTCAGCTTCACCCTCCTCATCTTCCTGGTAAAATTCATAGACATCATCAACATCCTCGTCATTTGCGTTCCTGGTGATGATGACACTTCCCTCGCCATCCTCATCTACGTCTAGCATGGAGTCCTCGGTACTTGGAATAGGCACGTCCGGGTCAAGTGGGATGCTCGGCCGCTGGGGAGGCGAGCTGGGTGCCGGAGACGAAAAATTGTAATCAGACTCGCGTTCAAACAGCCTGTTTCCGTTGACGCGTCGAAGAATGGACTCCCGTGAAATGCGAGGAGGGAGCTGGTATTCTTCCAAGTCTCCAATGGTGTCATCAGCTTCGCTGTCCGGTTGGGTGCTCGGGCTACGAGTTTCACGCTCAGGAGTCTGACTCTCGGCGCGATCGCGGGGACCTGCTCGTCTCAACCGCCGCTCACGTTGCAGCTCAGCAGCGGTCTTACCGCCGTCAGAGAGCATCATGAGCTTCAGGCGTTCTTCGAGCGGCATCTTACCGTTGCCGATATTTTGTATCTCTGACTTGGTTGTGGACGCTGGCGGTGGCGAGGGAAGACTTCTAGGTGCCCCGAGCATGCGCTCAGCCGTTGCAGATAAACCGTTAGAAGAAGTTGAGTGGCTCCGCGACAACTGACTCGCTCCCGGCAGTGGTGGCAAGGGCCGATGATCACCGTTGGAAGTCGATGAGTCAGTTCGGCCGTGCTGGGGTCTCATAGCATTCGGGGCGTTGTCGGGCATCGGGCTCTTTTCATAAGCATCATCATGTCCATTCTGCCGCCAGTCATCGGGCCCAACCACGGGAGTCTTGTCAGTGTCCTCCAAGGAGGCATCAAAACTGTCATCTTGGCTGTCCCCTTCGTGCATTACGTAGTGATCCACGTCTGAGTCATCCTCCATTGAATCATAGCTTCCCTCGCGAGAGTTACTACCAATTGATGATAGATCGGGAGTTGCCATCTCGTATTCGTTAATCTGCGGCGGGGCGGCGTCGAAGGTCACACTCTTTGCATGGCGATGCAGAGACTTTCCAGCTGGGAGCTCACGCTCATTGATGGAGTTGTCCCCCGACCATACTCCTGTCTCAGGATCGAAGCTGCTCTTGAAGCGCGATGTGGACATGGAGGATTTGATGGGCGAGACCTGGTCTTTGCTTGGCGTCTGGGGGCGGATCGGGATGCCGTTGGGAGTCGGAAGCGCAGACTTGGTAGGACTGTAAATCGGAATGTTGGTCTTGCTCTCGCTTCGTTGGTGGCCAAATTGTCGGCCCTCGGGGCGAGACTCGCCAATGCTGGCTCCGGCAAAGCCTTTGGCAAGAGGGCGCTCGATTTGCGGAACGCGTGTGGGATCATACTCGTGCTTCTGCTCCAGTGCGAGTATGTTGCTGTTCTTCACACGAGAGGCTTTCTGCAGGCGCTCGATTGACGAGCGCCGAGTGGGGGATGGGGAGCCAGCGCGTAGGCTGTAGGGTGTGTTCTCCGAGTTGGCATTTCTACTCTGCCAAAACAGACGAGGCGACGTGGTCCCGTCGAGCGGAGATGACTGGAATGGAGACGAGTCGGTATTCAATACCATTTTCTGTCATAGCCGCGTGAGCTGGTGCGACTTGAATACACTGGATGCGTGGAGTGGGCGTTGTCTTACCTTTGTCGATTGGTTCCAGCTCGGCGAATTGCGTCGCTTCTCCATTGGCGAAATCTCGGACAATGGCCGAGGAAGCCCGCTCGCCCCTTTGTTAGGGGACGGCATTGTGTTGCTTTTGGTGAGGCGCAGAGGATGAACCTGCAGGATTGAGTATCAGTTTGTGTCTGGACAAAGTGCTGCAAAATGCAGTTCGCGCGCGACGTACCGAGTCTTCTGAGGCCATGGCTCAAAACAGGCGGCGTCCCCAGGAAAAGTCAGGCTGCTATTCTGCGCTACGCCGAGGGCATAGCCGTCGAGATGGGACGAGACTGGCTGCTGGCGCACGCCTGGAGCAGCAACGCGGATGGCAGGTGCGGCTACACGCTGCTGCTGCTAGTTCAGCGTCTGGTCGCGGAAAAAAATATCAAGCGAAGAAAGCGGAAGTGTTGCGAAAGGAAAAGGGATGCAGCCGCTATAGCAGCGTTATAATATTGGGGGCTGGTCTTAATGGGTGGCCGACGGTGATCGTGAGGTCGGAAGGGGAGGGGCGGCTGCGCAATCGACGGATTGCCCGTTGTGGTGTTTAAGTCACCGCCTCGAGGCATGCTGCTGCTGCTTCCCTGATTGGTTGAGTAACATAAACAAGACTAGCAACCCCTCGCCGGGACTGCTTGCGACGTTGCTGTGGTAACCCGCTGCGCCCGTCGCACCACCTGTCGGCAATGGCTATCCTTGTCGGGTCCGCGTTCCAGCAAGCCCAGCTGGCTCGGCCAAACATCGCCTCAATCGGAGCGCCCTCCATCTTTCCAACTCGATTTTGATATCGTCTACTTCCTTTTTTTTTTCTTTTCAGCTGGGCTCCATTAATCTGATACCAAGACATCTGCGATCCCCATACTTATGACAAACCTGGATTCTGGCCCAACACACTATCCCTGATGTCATAAATGCAGTGGTTGGCACACAATGTGTAGAGAGGCGCGCTTGATCCGAGTCCCAATGATACCAGACAGTGCACGATCTCATCGCCCTTGCGTCTCAGAGGCAACAGGGGAATTGTCCTACACGTCGTCTGGTTACAATACTCATTCCTTTTTCTTCTCTTTCCGAAGCTCGGGGTACACTGCATTTTTCTAACACAGATGCAATCGTAACATTTCACCAAGTCGACCTGCACGATGTTGCTGTGGGTTTCGCCAAGCCGCCAAGTCCTGCGTCGTTGGGGCACACTCGTTGACGTATTCAAGGCATTACGCTGTGAACACCGACAACAACGAATCATCGGGTCGCAAACCCTCTCTCTGTTGGCGATGAGATGGCAGCGGCTGCGAGATTGCCCCCCACTGATTGATCGCAAAGAGTGCTTTTTTGGGAGTGTCACAAGGCTGAGGCCGGGAGTTTCCGGGGCTCAGTCAGCCTGCTGCTCCTGCGAAACCCGATGTGGTTCAATGGCGCTGATTTACGATTCGCTGTTCGGATGGCCAAGGGCGAAAAACTGGGGACTTAAAAACCTGATTGACCTCACGCGGTAGGTAGGTGACGCATTCTCAGGGTTTAAGTCCAGCATGCCGCCTTTTTGTTTCAACTTGGTATTCGCCGGATGCTGTAGCGTTGTGTTTGCGTATTCCCGTTAGTTATGGCTTCACATCCATGCCAGTCGCTCCAGTCACTGGTTGTAAATGTTGCCACAAGACGAGTTGCAGCCATTCGGCCTCTTCAATGTACTACAACGTACCGTCAATATGGTATAGCAGGCATAAAACGTAGACGTAGGTAAACATGCTTTCCATCAAGACCTGGCCTCTCACTGACATGCACGGTGGAGAACCGAACAGGAAAAAGGAGAGAGTGGTCATTCTTGGATCGGGCTGGTCGGGCTATACCTTTGCCCAGAAACTCGACTCAGCAAAATATGAGCGGGTGGTGATATCCCCGCGCTCGTATTTTGTTTTCACCCCTCTCCTAGCGTCTACGGCCGTTGGCACTCTCGAGTTTCGAAGCATTCTCGAACCCATACGCCGTCTTCCGGATATCGATTTTTTCCAGGGGTGGGCTCATGACATTGACTTCAACCGCAAGACGGTCCTTGTCGAGGCAAACACCGCCGATGATCTGGCCAGCAAGACAGTCGTATCCACGACGGGAGGCAGGCCCCGTATACCAGGCATCAAAGGCGAGGATTTCGCCATCTCGTACGACAAGCTGATCATCGCGTGTGGGGCTTATTCTCAGACCTTCGGCATCGAAGGCGTCCGCCAACACGCTCATTTCCTCCGTGACATCGGCGATGCGAGACGCATTCGGCTTAGGGTGCTCTCCCTCTTCGAGCAGTGCTCCCATCGCCGCGATGTAGAGACAACCAGAGCTGGAAGTCTGACCGACGACGACCGACGCCACCTCCTTCACTTTGCTATTGTCGGCGGAGGCCCAACGGGAATTGAGTTCGCCGCCGAGCTTCACGACCTCATTTATGAAGACCTTGCCCCCATTTATCCAGATCTCCTCGAATTCGTCCGCATTACCGTGTACGATATTGCACCAAAGGTGCTACCCATGTTTGACCAAGCATTAACAAACTACGCCATGGACACGTTCAACCGACACGGTATCAAAATTTGCACCGAGCATCACCTTGAGCGTATCCGCCTCGATGATGGTGCGCTCGGGACGGAACATGGTGCGCTTCGAATTAGTGCAAAAGAGTATGGCAAAAATGAGATAGGTGCTGGTCTGGTTGTATGGAGCACTGGGTTGATGCAGAATCCTCTGATCGAAAGACTCACAGGTAAAGAATTCACACTTGCCGAGTCAGACGCAGACCCGACGCATCTTGCCAGAGACCCCAAGACGGGCGGGCTCGTCACAGATGCCTACCTGCGGGCGCGGATTGAAGGGCTAGAAGGCAAGGTCCTCAAGGATGTGTTTGTCATTGGCGACTGTGCCGTCACGGAGAGCGAGCCGGCACTGCCCAAGACGGCCCAGGTCGCATCCCAGCAGGCCGTGTACCTGGCCAAACAGCTGAATCGTGGCAACACAATGGCAAAGCCGTTCAAATTCCGCAATTGGGGCACGCTGACCTATCTTGGCGGGTGGAAGGCCATCCACCAGAGCTCGGCCGATAATCTTCGTGGTTGGGTCGCTTGGATCGTGTGGCGCGGCGCCTACTTGACAAAGTCCATGTCCACCCGAAACAAAATTATGGTACCTTTCTATTGGTTTGTGTCGTGGGTTTTCGGGCGCGACATCAGCAGGTTCTGATGCGATGTGTCATCTCTGTCCTAGCTTGTGTCCGCATTTGATTTGGGCGTTTCTTGGAACAAGTCTGCGTATCATGGACTAGAGACTAGAACAGGGTTAACAGGGTTAGATGGAACTACACTAGACAGTAGATGGAGTTAGAGGGCATGTAGAACTTTCTTCTCTGTCAGATACCTAGGTATGCCAGGTCCTGCCCTCGGACTCAAGTCAACTGGCACACCGCCGAGTATGATAGGCCAGCACGGCTTGAGTCCGCTTTCCTGATATCATACGGTCTGGACGGGTGGATCTCTTGTCAATCCATTCAACACCTTTCGAGTTTTCATCCCTCCATGATCTTCCTAGATAGGTTACCTAAGGTTCTTTCTTGGTCTATGTGGTGCTCTGCACTGTACCCAACAGCATTATCCCGCGATTTCGTTATTAGATACTTCGGTGGAGAGACAGAAAGAGATACGGCCGACTAAACCATTCTCTCCATATTCATTACCTAGCAAACTTGAAACACTCGTTAGCCGATGAATGTGCCAGATCTCTTTCCCAAGAAAGCTTCAGAACCTTCAGGAAGCAGGAAGTCAATATTCCACGCCAGACTCAACCCAAATAACCTGTCCAACCTCCAGATCCCTTGAGGGCTTGTCTTAGTTTCTGCCGCGATGAAATTCCAAGTCAGACTAGAGAAATACATAGCAGTCTCGGTGATGAATACACTGGCTGTGTGCCCAACTACCAAGATAACTAGCCCTGGGCATTGAGGTATCCTGTTTTCTTTCGCCATGGCTTTATTCTGTGAGAAGACACTTGTCAATGTCCATCAGCTGAGCTATCTAGGGCTTTGTTGTTCACCTCGGCGGTCGGGATCCTCCACATCAAAACTCAGAATCAGCGAGTTTCGCCGAAAGCAGTTTGGATCTTGGCCAGTCTTCTCGACTTGAGCGGTGTAGATTTGACGAGTCAGCTCCGTCGGGTAACCTATTGAATGTGGGTAGTCCTGAAGAGTTTATACTACACGAGTAAATTTGACCCTTTTTGACTTTGCGACACCGACCTTGGTCGGGACAGCGTCTGTTTTGGTGCCTCGATAATCAGCCGACTGGGCCTCTCGAATCCAGGCCACATCAACTGGTCCGACGTGGCCACACACGTAATCGAGCAGCGCCTTTGTTTGCGGCGCGCCCTCCCGCAGCGCAATGCTCGAGACGCGGGGGATGCCCAGGGCAGCGCTCAGTCGACCTTCGCAGGGCTTGGAGAAGCCAACCAATCTGATTGCTGGGCGAGATGACCTGAAGTTAGAAGCCACTGCCACCATCTGCGGAAAGTGGCAGTGGAAGGCCGAGGACTGGCCAGACCGAGCTACAAAAATGACAGAATATGGCTCTGTGTCTCCCCCTGGCCTATCCTTGCTGCACATGCCCTCTAACCCACGTGAGATACTTGCTAGTCCCACATCAACATAGGCTGCCAGTTCGGGGGCAGGGGGCGCGCCTTGAGCGGCGTTCTGCTGCTGCTTCTGCTGTTTTCGTTTCCCTTTCGATGGGACCACATGAGCCCTACGGTGCGCACCCAGGGGAGCGAGAATACTGCCACATCACTGTTCAGCTGGTTTGCATTGTAGACTTGGGCCATCGTGACATACCCACACAAGAGTTCGAGTATGGCATCCTGGTCGTCCTGCTGAACCTGCGGCCTGAAATTTGCGTGAGACAATAAGTTAAATAAGGTCCTAGGGAACAAACTCACCAAGGCGCTGAAGAGAAAGGTGTGTCCAGCATGTGGATGGTTCTTTTTCGGTCCATTGCGGCTTTTGGACGGCGGTGAAATGAGAAATATATGCGCTGGTCTCAACTTGGGGGCTGGAATCTAGGCATGTACAAATGATGCACTGAACGCTCGGCAAGATGCGGGTCTCTTGGCGTTCGGCCTCGTCCTATATAGTTTTGTAGTCTCGAGCACAAACTTTGTTGTTTGCGTGGCCGTTCCCCACTCCCGTACGTCCAAGATTTTGACGTCTAGGTTCCAGTGCAAGGGTGTCTAGTCTTACAGGACTGTTAGCACGAGCCCTTGTTGGTCGGGCAATGCGGAGACCTAGGAAATGATGGCGTGTTGAAAACATTATACGGTTCAACCTTAGACTTGTCTTGGGGTAAGTGGCATTCAAAAATGCCATCCATGGATGAGATGTCTCGCGTCAAAACAGCTTCCAGGTCATCGTGGAATACTACTGACGGGTGGGCCTGGAGCATGTGGGACGGGAGGCGGGGCACCGGTACTTATGCTTGGCGCCACCAGTCCCAAGCCCACTTCAAAGAGCCTAGCTTTGCAAACTTCCCGATGATTTCTCGGTCATTATGCATGGTCTTTGATGCTGCATGGGCTCATGGTGAAGGGATTTGGCGATGGCTTACATAACGAGTAGCCGGATTGTTGACGAGGATTGAGGAGTCAATTCGTTGCGAAGTACCTATGATGACGATATTATATGGCACGCGTCACGTCAAGTGAAGGGCTCGGACCCCGCACCAAACGACGGCGAAGCTAAAACAGAGACAGCTTGATCGTGCGCACGAAGTATATGTTATCGTAGGAGGGTATCTGGAGCTGCACTGGTACAGTCCCATACTTAGCTTTGAGGTCTTGGCCCGATGGGCATTTCGTGCGAGTAACGTGGGATTGAACAAAGCGGCGCTGGATGGCTCTTCGTGAGGACGCCCTGGCTGGTCTTCTCAATTTCAATGACTTTCCAAACAATTGACTCCGATTGAGTCTGCAAATGTACCAACTTGATATGCACTGCTGGTTTCTTCGACCCTCGCTTCCGCTGAAATCATGAAAGCTGATCATGAAAGCTGAATTGGTTTGGCTTCTCTCGTAGCAAAATCTGGGCGCTCTGCTTCACCGACAAAGTGTTGGTTGCCTGGTTCGGGGGAGCTGCTTTCCCCTCCACTAACGCCACACCCTCAACTCACTACCCCGCGCCCAGACGATTCACCCCTCTCCGATTCCCACCCACTCGCCCTGGTTCCCGTTCAACAACGGGTTCCCATGAGCATGGACCTTCGATCTTGCTGAAGCGATCTTGACCTTCTGGAAGCAAGATTTCGCAGCCTCGCCTAGAGTCGCGTACACCCTCGACTCATTGCTCGCTCTCAGGTACGTGTTGAATTTGCTCTGCTCCGCTTCTTCTCTGCCCACCGCCTCTTTCTGTGTTTTTGCCCGGCTGCTGCGGTTCGCTGGCACTTCGGCCCACCCGCCTGGTCTGCCTTCGCCGCCTTGCCCTCCCTGGTTCGATTTTCCCCAATCGGAGCTCGCAGCCTTCTGCGAACCATTCCGCCCACACAAAAAGTTACATCACCCCAATCCAAGCTCCCATTTTCCATCCCCCTACCCGATAGAACGGCCCAGTCTCAAGCAAAAAGAAAAATCTAGAAGGAGTCTTCTCGGTACCTTCTACTTTTTGGGGGCGGGGTCTTCTTGGTTCCTTCCTTCCTGCATTGCGGCTGCATCAGCCCCTGTCCATCTTGTCGCTTCTTTGACGGGTCGCGCAGCTCCAGCTCTGGGACCCTTGCCGTTGTTGTGCGGGCTGTAGGCGGTCCCGCACCTGCAACGAGAGCTCTCCAAAAAAGCTTCGGCAGCCCGTCAGACTTGGTCACTCAACAATCAGCCTTTCGACTTTCGCACCCCCCTTACCCCTCCAACCACTGCAGAATCACACATGCTAAGAGACACAAGATACAGAAGCTATCGCCGAGCTTCCTCGAGCGAAGCTGCCCCACCCTCCGAGCTTGAGCAGCTTTCCCGCCGTCTTGTTGCAGGCGAACCAGATGGCTCAAGATTCGAGCCCCGACGAGTCGAGAGAACGTGCAGTCTCCTCTGAGCCCTGCACTACACGTCCAAATCCCTTCGACGACACCGACGTCTCCTCCCGGAAACGCCGACGCACCTCACTGACCGGGGCCTCCCGCAGTCGGTCTCTCGATATGGTCGATTCTTCACTAGGCCCTATGTTACCGAGCGATTCTGCGCTGGAGTTCCAGAGTGACTCTGCCATGAAGCTTGATACAGACCCCACCACGCCACCCACGCCAGACGCTCAGCGGCCTTCAAGCACCGCACAGCCTCCATCAAGTACGCGGTCAAGTCGCGTTACCATCAATGTTCGGACACCGTCCCGTGTTCTGGAGGTCATACCATCGTCCCCCCCTTCGCCTGTGTCGAGGGGCGCTGCAGTCAGCCTCATCACCAACTCGGCCGATGACATTCATATCAGCGTCGAAGAGACCGAGGCTGACACGCCTCAGGAGGAGACTATTGTCGACACCCCTGTGTCATCGAAGGCAGACTCCAACAGTCCACCGATCGAGATTATTCCCGACCAGCCAGATGATGTTGACTTCAACAACATCGAGCCTGAAGTTACCATTCTCGGACCCTTTCTGTCCGCGGCGTCTCAAGACCCATCATGTGATATGCCATTCCGGGACTCACAGGAGCAGCTCGCAGAGACGTTCCCCCGGATACTGCCTTACTTCCACTCGCGTAAGTAGTTTTCTCGCCGCATATACTCTCATGAACTAGCTTTGTAGATTTGCTGACCAGTTTGTCTTTCAGATGACACTATATCTCAGGAGTACGCGGAATGGTTAGAAAAATACACTATATTTTTTAGGAACATCGGCTACGCAGCTGCCATGAACTCCTATCGAACACACAAAGACATGTGGCAAAGTATAGCTGAAATTGTTTTGCAATTGAACTCCCGCAAGTGAGTGCACCATTTCTGCCACGCATCGGGCTGTTTCTAACGTGCCCCAGGGCGCCAACGCCGCCGAATTCGTCTATGCGAAGGTCCAACCTCTTGTTCTACCACAAGTTTTCGAGGCTCGTCGCGCTTTTCGTCGAGTTGGATGTTAAGACATTACAATTATGGGCCACATCCGACCAAAATCAAGGGCCCGACATCATCTCACCCCTGTTTGTTCAGGCGTTGGCTCTATTTACACGGAAGGACGAACCTAGCGCACATCAGCAGATTCACTATCCCGACGATGCCTATGATCTTGCCGAGGTGGAAGATGTTCTTGACGCGTTCACAGAGTTCCACACGAACCCAGGGGGCTCATTGGTGCACCTCGAACAGTTAGCCATGATCGAGGCCCAATCCGTCGCGCTCATGCCCAAGTTGATTGATCACTTGGCTTTCATCACTCTTCTCAGCGCCAACATAATCGGGCTGAGCCACCGCAAATTGAAAGGCATGCAGCATCCTGGGCGTGTGCAGGCGAAGGACCATATTTTTCGCGGATATACCATATTCCAGATGGTGTCAGCAGCATTGGCTGGCGTCACGGAAAAGCATGTCAATCTTCTCTCGAGTGAGACTGCCTCCAACCTCCTGGTTGGCCTTACTGAGATTTTTCACATCTCGTTGGCTACAGATGAGGTTGTGCCGCCTGATATGACGGTGCAAACTCGCCACGATGCTCATGGGGTGCCATCAAGATACATCCCCGAGGTTCTCGCCTTGCATTGGAAGTTCACAGTGCTCACCAAGCTCATCATGTCGAGTCAAATGCAGCTCCGAGTCATGGCTGTGGCGGCCATGTGTTCTGATCTCGTCGGCTTGTATCGGAAGTTCAGTGACACCTCACCAGATAGCAACGTCTCAGTAATGCGCTTCATCTCCGATTTTCTGTCTCGGACCGGCCTGGTTTCCTACATAATCGGAACCACATGCCATCCCGAGATCATAGCCGAGAGCAGCAATATTGTTGGCTTCCTTGTTGTCTCTGGGACTTATACAGAAGAGCATTCCGACAAGCTTTGGCACACCATCACGACAACCCAGGACCCACGGGTTTCGGATGCCTTGATTAGGATGATTAATCGCATTGCGAATCTTTTCCCATACCAGGGCCTGATGTATCTCCTGGGAAAGTTGAGTACGGTCCCTATCGAAGCCTTCAGTCTTCCGATGAGGGAGCTCTGCGATGGCATCCTAAAGGTTGCCCCTGCTCCCCGGGTAGCAGGCGAGAGGAACAACGAGAAAATCGTACCGGATACCACGCCGTACGAGTTTTTGATCCGTCTCATGCGGAAATCTTGTACCTTTGGCAACAGTGGTCCAATTGCATACCCGGACATACAGCAGTTCGCCATCGTCAAGTTCAAGGATCTTCTGACTTATGGGCCTCCAGCAGACTGTCGACACCGACTATTCGTGGACTGCCTAGATGACCTCACTCTCAAATCGCCCTATACTCTGGGCAGCCTTTGGGCCCTTTCCCTGATGTTGCAGCGGACAATGCCTCGGGAGCTTCGCCTCCTCGTGTTACAACACGATTTCACAAGACTGTTGGTCGAAGAGTTGGAGAGTGCAATTTCTGCAACGCGAAACACAGCTTTCCCGCAAGTTATTGATGGACTTCACAACAATCCCCGGAGAGAGCTGATCATGTGCCTTCTATATCATGAGCCTGGAACCCTCATGAACGAACTCGGAGAGAAGTTGTGGCATCTGCTCGTGGGGCCCCAAGCTGCTTGCAACCAGGACAGAGAAACAGGATGGAAGATACTGATGAGCGCAACTAAGCGGCCGCCAGCTGTGAATCCTTTTATCGAGACGTGCTTTTCCAAATACCTTCCCTTACTGCAGCCTGACTGCTTCTGCCTTGGCGCTCTTGAGTTTGTTCGCGACAAAGTCGTAACGCTCGTCAACGACCCGACGAGCATTCTCTTGGATGACGCCGACAGTCCAGATTGTGCGGGCCTTGAGCAATTGTGGAGAATAGCATTGACTGCACTTCCTGGCACCATCGAGTCGCATGCCGTCCATACCCTCGTCAGCGATGTCTATATCAACAGCCGTTCCATTATCACTTTCTCGCCTTACCGCGCGAGAAAAGTTCACCTTGCATTGGTCAATCGGTGTCTCCGCCAGCTCTCCTCGGCGGCTACATTTCTCCGTGCATCCAGCAACGGTATTAGCAATGGAGGAGATGACTGCATGGCACTTGTGGCGACTTCGCATGAGGCGCTTGAGCAACAACTTTTGTTCACTCGATCCCTAGCAGTTGTGAGGGAGTTCCACACTTTGCATCAAGCGAAGGGGCAGTTCGCAGCCCCCGATCTGAGAACTTTGATACTCGACTCGCCAGGTGATGTTGAGGGCGAGCTGGCGGAGCTGAAATACCAGTCATTTGACGATGACTCGCAGTCGATCGTGGCACCTCTCGTTATTGGAAAGAACAACACGGCGGCGTCTCTGCTTGCCAGTTTGCGTGAAGCCACTGGTTTTGGCAATTTTCGGGTTTACTACAAGGGGGCACCGTTCGTTCCCCAGGAGTGCGACATCAACAAGAGCCTGGAAGAGCTTCAGATTTGCGACGGCATTTTCCTCGTCAAGCGTGAGTCGGATGCAGGCTCTCCTGCTAAAATTCGTGTGGGGGCATCGCCCGTCGAAGTCGAGATTCTGGGCCACTTTGAACAGATGTGGGGTTATTTGTCCATGGAAGAACAATATGCCCAAGAGGTAAGTGCCAGTGATCCGATAGTGTTGCGTTTTGCTGATTTTCTAACACTGTAATTCAGATCTATAATTTCTTGGTCAAACTCCCAGCTGATGAGAGCACCATTGCGACCATTCTGAACCCTAATACACCATATCTGGATGTGTTCCCTCTGAGTCAACCGTTCAAATGTTTATATGCAATCCACGCCCTAAAAGAGTGCATAGCATCCCAGAGACGCAAGTCCGTTCCAAGCTCTCTGCAGAGGCAATTAAACCCACCGAGCGTCCCTTTCCCGAAAGCGTTGCTCCGAGCGACGGACCTCATCGTTTCTGCGATCAACAACGAAAACGTTATTGCTCGGTGTTCGAGCCAATCATTGCGCATTGATCTTCTCTCGTCGTTGACAGGATGCTTTGTTTCCCTCCTTAAAGGTACGTCTAGAGTTTTGCTGGACTAACTGTGCTGTTTGCTGACAGTCGATTCATCAGATCCATTCCTACCAGCTGAAGCTGCCGAGTTTCTCAACCAACACCTCTTGGACCGCCTTCTGGAACTTCTTTCAGCTGCTCTGTCAACCGATAGGCCGAGTTCGTTCTCGTCGGTGATCTCTCTTTGCCTCGAAAGTATCCTCGAGGCCTGTTCCTTCAGCGAGGTATTCATGTCCGCATACTGCGCAGATGAAAGAGTGTCTCGCCTGCTGGAATCAATGTTGGTGAAGGATAGCAGACTAGAGGTTCGTCGCGGGACAGTCGCCGTCATCATGGAGAAAGTGAGAGGGTGCTCGACGTAAGAAGATCTCCCAGTTTTTCCGTGTGCAAATTCTAACATGGGCATCTGGACAGAACGTCCAATCCGGCTGTGGACAGATTCCGAGACTTCTTTTGGCCCCTGGTCTCAGGGATGGTACAAAATGCCGTCCTCCATCAAGCGTACCCGATTCAGGCTCTTGAGGTTTGTTTGTCGATGCTCTTGACGTTACAGGAGGCCCGTCCCCAGATTCTGGATATGCAGCGGCTTGTCGATGGCTGGACAAAGTTGCTGTTGGACTACACGACAACGGAGGTATGCCAAGTTCTCTGTGCCACCCTGCGGGCGCAGACAACTAACTGATGTAATCTCTGGTAGGATGTAACACTCCCCGATGTGATTGATTCAACGGTCCTCAACCTCATCCGACTTCTTCACACTGTCTTGTGTGTTGGCAACTCGGGTACTTCACACAGACATCTTCCGAAAGAGTGCGTTGCCCCCTGCGTCCCGACTACGAGAGTTTGGACCTAATTATTGGTGTAGGAATTCCGCACGGGGGATTTTCTGGAAACATCTGTTTCCTGCCCACGGCTCCGAGTTGTCCATCCCTCGACCGATTCTTAACACGCAGGCTCGAGGAATGCTAATCGAGATTATACTGGCACTTGTTGAAAAGGATGAAACTCAAATGAGGGATCTCCTCCATGATCTGGACAGCCTCGTCCCAGTTTATTCATTCGATGATGGTATGTCCTGTGCTCGTTTTATAGGACCAGGCAAAAACTGACGTACCTCACAGATCTTTACGCCTACGAGTTGGTTCAGCAATTTGACAGAACGAAGGCCATCAGGGCACCTTGTGGCTATGCTGGCCTGAAAAACCTGTCGAATACCTGCTACCTGAACTCGCTGCTAACCCAGCTCTTCATGAATATTGACTTTCGGAAGTTCATCCTCAGCGCGGAGATTACAGATGGCGTCCATTCGCAAAACCTTCTCTTCCAGACCCAGAAGCTGTTTGGATTCATGCAAGAGAGCATTCGCCGCTACATAACGCCCGATGACATGGTCGGATGTATCAAGACATGGGAAGGCGTCCCGATCGACATCCATAACCAGATGGATGTGGAAGAGTTTTACGGCGTCCTCTTCGACCAGTGGGAAGCGCAGTTTCGAGCCGAGGACAAGAAGCGTCAGCTCCGTTCTTTCTACGGGGGTCAGCTCGTTCAGCAGGTGTCCTCGCAAGAGTGCGACCATATCTCCGAGCGCATGGAACCCTTTTCCGCCATCCAATGCGATATTAAGGGAAAGGCCTCTCTCGAAGAAAGTCTGCAGGCCTATGTTGATGGCGAAATAATGCAGGGCGACAACAAATACAAATGTTCGACGTGCGACCGTCACGTGGACGCTGTCAAGAGAGCTTGCCTCAAGAATATCCCGGACAACCTTATATTCCATCTCAAGAGATTCGATTTCAACATACGTATGATGCAACGCAACAAGATCAACGACGCGTTCGCCTTCCCCCTGAAGATCGACATGCGCCCCTATACGATCGAGCACATCAGCAACCCGTCAGACGACCAGGGCGAGGATATCTTTGAGCTCGTTGGCGTCCTTGTTCACTCCGGAACGGCGGAGTCGGGTCATTACTATTCTTTTGTCAGGGAGCGACCGTCAAGCAGCACCAATCCAGTCTGGCTTGAATTCAACGACGACGTGGTTGCTCCGTGGAATCCGTCTGAAATGGAAAATGCATGCTTTGGCGGCCACGAATACCGCAATCACTTTGAGCATGGTGGCGTGTCTTTTGAAAAGACCTACAGCGCCTATATGCTGTTCTACGAGAGGTCAAGCTCACTCGCCAAGGGACAAGAACTTCTGAGTCGGTCTGGGCATGCCAGCCCCTTTCGTGTCGAGCTTTTGCCGAAACTGAGCCATCACATTCAGAATGAGAACCTGAACCTGCTCCGGCGGCATTGCCTCTACGACCCCACGCAGATCCAGTTCGTCACCCTCACGATGATGCACCTGAAAAATCTCATGGGCGGAAAGTGCAGCAAATATCACGAATTGGAGACTATGGCCATGTCCCTTGCCATTGGCCACCTCGACCAGGTGGCATCGAGAGCCAAGGACGTTCCTGATTTCTATACTTTGCTGAGGAGCATCGTTGACAACTGCCAATCTTGTGTCCGTTGCTCGCTTGCGGCCTATCAGTATTTTGCTGAGAATCCAGACACGCTGCGGTTTATGATCCAACGAAATCCGGACCCTGACGTCCGTCAACAAGTCGGGAACTTCGTCTTGCAGGCCCTCCGTGTCATCAAGGAGCAAGTGCCAGTGCAGTACGGCATCCCAGGTTCTGACTTGGGCGATGAATGTGATGGAGAAGACTTTATTTGCCGCCCAAGTGTTATAGCAGGCATGATGGACGTCTTCAGAGTCCTTTGGGACAATTTCCATACCTGCATCCGTGCATGGCCTGAGATGTTTGACTTCATGCTTTCGTTTGTCAACATGGGCCGGCACGAAATGGGCGAGTATCTGCGACAGGAATTCCTCCGCTACCTACTGCTGGCATTATATGCTGATCCAAACCTCGAATTGCCGACCCAGTTTGCCCGAATGATAAACACCATCTCTCGCCGCCTCGTTACGCGGCCACCGTCGTACGAGGCGATCATCAGCCTTGTAGATGTGCTTTTGGCAAAGATGACGTTCAAGCTCGATGCACGCGGCGAGATAACTGGTGTAGACTCCCCGGAGCAGCGATTTATGCGCGGCGGTAACACTGGAAAAGAAGAGTTCTGGTTCACCAGACAGGAAGCTAAAATCCTCCTTCTCGATTGGGGTCGTAACCAGGGTAATATCTTCGTTGATAAACTCATTGCCATCAACCAGAATCTGCCGTCGACGCATTCCATCATCGCCAATCTGGTCAAGAAGAGTACAGTCATGGAGCAGAAGGTCTACACAACTCTCCGAGTGGCAATCAGCGGACAAGCTACACAACATCTGAACGGTCCGTATCTTCGTGTCGGAAGCGACGTCCTGTGCCGTTATGGTAGGAACTCGGCGCTAATAACCAGCCTCATGGGCCATGTGAGCCAGCAATGTCTCAATCTGCAGAGCACAGAAGGGAAAGCATTTCTAGATTTCCAAAGGGCAGTATTTGACGGACCTCAGGAAAATTCAGGCGAAACCCCCCTGGAGATCTTGTTGGCTGGTTACGATAACATACCGATCTGGGCACCTGGTCTACTGGGATATTTCGACTCGGCGGTTGTGCAAGAGACCCAAAGCTTCCTGGAAGATGTCCTCTTCAGACATGCCCCGATCCCTGACTTAGGGGACGTGAGGCGCGCCAGCAAGATTGTTGAAACAGCTAAAGCCTTGGGATTCCAGTGCCTTCACTACCTACGCGAGAACTATGTGTCTCGCGGAACTGAGGTGCAAGTTCAGGCTCGCCTGGTGGCTGGGCATGAGCACGCTATTAGGGAGTGTGCCAGGTTCTTCGGTCGTAAGGATGCGACGAATGACACAGAGACAAAGGAATTTCACCAGTTGTTCAATGGTAAGTCCTTGGGCGCGATTGTGGTACAGTTAGATTTGTGCAACTGACAGCGGTGCAGATGTTCTTGTGGCTCTTCGGAGCATCACAGTTGAGGAGCTGGAAGACGATGGGTCCGGTATGTTATACAGCGACTCATCTAGCATAACGTCAAGCAATACGGCAGGCTGATAATCACCGCTCTGTAGAATGGGAGAACTCATCAGTCTGCTCTGAGCCTTTGGGGAGTCTTGAGGATATTCCGATGGTGGGAGATCTGCAAGAATCAGAAATTCAGTGAGCGCAACGAACGGATGAGACATTTGATCGAGTCGGCATATTTGATTATGAAAGGCATGACTGGACGAAGATTAAAGGTTAGGTTTGCACACAGTCAACTACGGTCAATAGGTAGAGGGATGGATGGTATGGGTGTTTCTTGGGAAAATTCTGGAACCGGTGCAAGAGGGTTAACGGGACGGTCTTGCATGGCCCGGCAGCGGTGGCGTCTGGAGCAAAAGGACGGACTGACTATCTGGCTCTGGGATTTTTACCAACATTTTTTTTTTTTTTGGTTTCTGCTTCTTATCCCGCAAAACATGTTGGGCGGGATGACTTGATACAGGGGCACAGCGGTCTGGGAGTGGGGTCAAGCGGGATAATTCCAGGCTTCATTCTCGTGTTAGATTGCATCACGTTGATCAGTTGCTAGACAGCCAGGGATAGCGGCTACAGAGAACGATGTCAAGGTTCTGGACAGAATTCTGACTGAACGAACAAGTTGCGTGGCAGTTGTTTTGAGTATTTTGTAGGCGTACCGAACACTTTTTACACAGCAAACCGAACTCAACTCTGACTACCTAGCCATAACCCCGACTTGCCATATAACCCCGATCCACTCACATTTCGCCACCCCGCCATTCAGACATTGTTTTTCAGTCCAAACCGTGAGAAGGTGAAATGAACGAATTTCATTACGCATCCCTCGTCGAGACAGATGGATTTCACACTACAAGCTGCCAAGGTGTTAGACCGGCGCTGTGTGGCCCTTGTGTGCAGGATGACACTCGGATGGCGGATTTGTGATGGCCCAGCGAAGCGGACCAGTAAACCAGGCCATTCCCAAACGGTCGCTGGTTCAAGAACAGAATGGTGGTGGGATTGATGGTTAGACGCCAGACGCGGCATTCTGGTCGCTAGGGTGTGCTAGTGGCGGATTACCCCGCAGATGGAGGAATGGGAGCGCGTCGAAGCCAGGGACAAGTGGGGCTGAAAACAGCCCGCCATTGAGTTAAGCGCCGACCCCCGGTTTGCATGCGCGCTCGGCGAATAAGAAAGCAAAGTTGGTTCAACTGAGTTCGCAGCACAAGGTGACAACTGACAGGATGGTGTTCAAGGGACAAGATCCTTCCCATGCGTTGACCCCCGTCTGACTTCAGTTCATTACAGCATGCTAGACGCACCGAGGACGCCTGCGGCTGTTGTTAGCAGGAGCTAACAGACAGAGGGAAGGAGCAGCCGCGAACTGGGCGTTCATCGATACCGATAATTTGCAGCTCGACTCGACCCCTCGTCACAGTCATCACACTCCAGGGCAAGATGCATGCGAACACACATTAGCCCGACTCTTGCTGTTGACGAGGGACCTGAGAACGGCGGCTGGGAGGCTCTGTCACCGCAATGACAAGACTGAACGCGGGTATTTTGCCCACTTTTTTCGTTCTTTCTCGTCTTTCGTTCCCTGTCCCTGCGGTCTGGTCACAGGTGGCCAGCGGGCAGAGCAGCAGAGACAGTAGTAACAAATACCCCCGCCCCTCCTCTTTCTTTTTTTCTGTGACTTTTTATTCTGCTGCGTCTGGTGCCTTTCCTGCCTCCTACAGAGATACATCTGCTGAGGAGTAGCCGCCCAGCATTTTTTGTCGTTCCGTCTTTTTTTATCCCACAACTCCTCTGCCCACCCAGCTTCTGCAGTTTGCCCACTGCCCTCTCCCACAGTGCCGGGTTTTTGGTGTTTTGAGCTTTTTTTATCATCCCCTACTCCTACTTTTCTGTCCCGTCTGGCCCCATCTCGCCACCCGTTTGTTTTGTCTTTGTGGGGAAGGCAGAGTGACAGCTCGTGTGTCAGAGGGATTCACAATCTTAAATCAGATAGGCCGCATCGACGCCTTCATCAAACCCACTGCGTCTGTCTGCCGGCCCATGACATGACCAGTGCGGAGCTCAGAATTTGAGAGAGCAACTGGCCGAGCTCTGGCTGCGTCTTGACTCTAAAGACCTAGGGAGGCACTTTTGCCAGACAAGACTTCTCGAGTTCCCTCTGTCCACTCACCCTCCGGCTCATCACCTGCGCGCTTTTATTCTGTCACCATGTCGCTGAAGGACCGCATCTCAGCGCCTCTCGAGGCCGGGGCGAGTGTTGTTGACGCTTGTCAACTACCCAGTCGCCTGAATACGGCTCTGGAGTACGTCTCCAAGAAGCTTGTCAGAAAAGGCGTGAGCGTCACACTGCTAGTAATCCAGAAAGACTATCAGCTTCCCACCTCACCCGTACACTCTCCGGCCGCAACTGCCCCGGCAGCCTATCCTGCGTCGGGCCTAGACTCGGCGGTCTTATCTGCTGCGGCCACCCTTTCCCGACCCAATTTTGCGGCGTCGAGTTTCAGCAGCTTCAGACAGTTCATTCGTTCAAGCGCATCTTCCGAACCACCGATCCGTGAAAGGATCGTTCACGTCGGTCTTGATCACCTTCACAACGACCTAGGCTCGCCTGCCTTCAGCGACATTTCCGTCTGCTCGACCTCGACCGCATCAACTGTCTCGACGGCGAGCACAGTTGACTCGACTCGGTGGCCGGCCAGCCCGGCATTGAGCTCCGTTCCCCTCACGCCCGCGACCCCTTTCACTATTGTCTCTTCAACAACCGACACGGGGAGTGCCATCTCAGGCTCTGTCCTGCAGTCAGCAGGCCAGTTCGGTCTGCGGCTCGTTTATGCTGGGACTGTAAGCCCTCGAGAAGAGAAGCTTGTCAGTCAAACGCTAGAGAGAGCGGCTCGGAAGTTCAAAATCGGGTTTGTGACCTTTTGCTGAGCATCAGGGCATGTTTCTAACCTCCCTTGTAGGACTGACTGGCTTCCCAATTCCATTTCTCCAGTCGCCCTCGGTCTTCCCGCAGACTTGGTCAACCGCTCCCGGTCTCAGAATGAGGTACTCTTCTCTTCAGAGAGCCTCACCCTCCTGTCCCTTGATCATCTTTATACATTCCGGGCCGCCCTGCAATCGTACATGCGCACCCAGGCCTCCTCCCGCCTGGAGGACGCTGTCGATGAGCTGCGGCGTTTGATTCTCATAAATGGTCGCCAGAAGCTTCTGAAGAGTACACTAGTGACCAGCTACCGTTGGCTCACTCCCGTCAGTGACATTTCTCTCGAGGATGTTTGTCGCATGTATGCTCGTGCGTACGGCGGGGTAGACGGCGAAGCCGGCGTCGAGAACGACATGGACGCTACACCAACCGAAGAAAAGCGGGCGGTGGAGCTACCAACTCCGGAGCGCGAGGTTGCCAAGATTGAAGAGCGGGGTCGAGAATCTCCGCTCTCATTCGTCGGGACACCTCACCCCTTGCGTGGGAACATGTCGTTTGCCCAGTGGTCTGCTGACGAGAAGGAGATGCTTGAAGAGTCGTGGAACAACCAAACGGAGGACAAAGATGCCGAGATCGACCTCATCGAAGCCTGGTATCGCGAGGTCCAGCTCCAGCCCATTGAGATCCATATCGAGCAGCAGCCTCCTCCTGAGGCCCCTGTCGTCGTGAAATCGCCCCCTCTCCCTCCTCCTCCCAAGCCCCAAGCTCCACCCCAACTGCAGATCCGAATTGACTCCCCGAGGGTGAACACACCAAACACTAGCCCCAGACTTACAACTCCTCCGGGCAGATCCCTTGCGCTTCGCCTGCAAACTACCTTTGACAAGACCAGCAAGCCTAAAGCGGCACCACTGCTCCAACCGCAACCTATAATCCGTCTTGACAGCCAAGACGATGAAGACCTGACAGCCCGGCCGCTCAGCGCTATCATGGCCACCCCGCGGCAAATTATCCCGCCCCCTCCACCGGCGCACCGCAACGTGTCGGTACGGCGCGACATGGGCGACGATGGAGACCTGACAGCACGGCCCGTTAGTGCCGTGCCCGTCCAACCCCCATGGATGAGATGGGGGCCCATGTCCATTGATGGAATCATGAGGGGTAGTCAGGCTGCCGATGCCTGCAGCGGTCTTCTTGACCCACGCGTCGGCGTCCATCACAACGAGTTATCGCCCAATTCCCCGATACAACACGTGGACGGGCCGATGACGCCGAATGGCTACGATGACATCTCGCCCATTACGAGGGGTGAGTGGGGATTTCTAATGGCAGCCAAGCCGAAGACAGCGAGGGTCGAGATGTGTTAGTGTAAGAAATAAAAACGCGAGACAGAAGGGATGGGAAGATGGAGACTGATTGCAGGAGACTATATGCTCTCTATTTTCCATTGCTTTACAGCTCACTCATGACGGGGTGACAATATTTTGTCTTGTATAGGCCGAGCCGCAAGGTGGAACAGCACGCACAGAATGACTCGAAGCGTATATGATTGACATCAGGGGAGGGAGCATTTTTATATCTCCCTGCATTTCCTTTAAGATTTTATGACTGGCTGGGTTCGGATGTGATGGGACCTTTTTCTTGTGTTATAGTACCGTGGTCTCATCGCCATCTGCGTGTTCACTCATACCCGGGTTATCATATCATTCTGTCGGTCAAATAAAGACATCTCTACAAAATCTCGCAAATGGTTGCGAAGAATTAGACTTGCGAGATGGATGACATGCGTGAGAATCGTGATCACTTCCAGCCATACCTCCCCGCTGCGTCCTTCCTGTTGTTCTTACCTTGCGCAAAACTGTCTTCCAGCGCGCTTTGGTTATTCTGCGCCATGCTAACCACTTGCCGCAGGCTGTGCTTGCCCGGAGCGATGGCCCGCACGGGATTGTAGACCTGCTCGCCCGATGCACGTAACGCCTCGTTGGCCGCGTATTCACGCTCCATGTTGAAGTTGACGACACGCGCCCCCGCCGGCATTGCGAGCTCCTGGTTCGCCGCGTTGCCGGCCCTTCGCCCAAAGAGTTCCCGCTGCGCTGCCGCTGAGAGCTCTATCCCCTCAGTGATGGACGCGAGGGTGTCGTTCTCCTGAGGTTGGGATGGGGACTGCATTGTCTGTGCAGGCGACATATGGGTCTCGTAATCAGTTGTCACGTCGTCATCTACCCCGGGATCGTCTCCCGCAGGAACGGAAATCCCGTTGAACAGCGGTTCGTACACCCCCCCGATAGATGCCTGTTGTGTGACAGACGTTTTTGCCACCGGTTCATCCTCGTCTGTCGAAAACAGCGACATCTTCTTCTTTACCGGCGTTGACGCAAGTGCCGGCCCTGTCCACATAGTAGGAGAGCGCGCTATACCGCCACTATCCACCCCTGAAGCAGAAGCAGAAGTTGAAACAGCCTTCCCCACAGTCGAGCCCTTGGTATTCGTCCTCGGTCCCGCCCGCCGCATCACCGACAACGGTTTGAACATCAACGGCTTCCCCACCAGTTTTACTTCCCCCTCGGGCTTGAGCTCCACGGGAATCGTCGGGTCAGAACACTTCCCTTTTGGCGCAGGGAGTATAAGACCTGTCCCCAGCTTCGACCTTGTCCCCGTACCCCCTCCCGTTGATGGCCTCACGTCACTACCATCGTCATCCTCCTCATGGTCAAGATCAAACCCTTCCCCGCGCTGAAAGGCCGGCTCGGCTGCGGTTCGCAAATGCACACCGGGAGGCGGCACGCTCCCACACCCGCTGCGCGAGGTAGCAGTTACGCCTGAGCTCGGCGCAGCAGCGGCAAGCTTTTTCGGCGGAGGGAGGAACGACCCAATGGAGCTGAAGCGCGATGTTGCTGGGCCAGCGGTGCGGGCTCGTTTTGCGGGGGGTTCAGAGAGTGTTTCAGCGGAGGTGTCGGAGGCGGCGAGGGTGGGGAGTTGGACGATGATCTTGCTTGTGCTAGGGCCGGAACGGTTGATGAGTTTTTGGAAGGGCTTTTTGCTACTGGAGGAGCTGGCTTGCGGTTGCATTTGAGGCAAGGGCTTGCTCTGCTGCCGGGGTGTTTCAGAATCGGAGTCGGAGTCGGAGTCGGAGTAGTCGACGAGCGCCATAGTTTGTTGGTCGGATGTTTGGTCGTGAGTGGTGTTTTTGGGAGTTCGATCAAGAGGGGCGGGCTGAATGGAGAAATTGACTTTGAGGCCTTGCTTGCTTGGCTGGGCACTGACTGGGCGGTCTGGGCGGCGCGACCCCGCAGGCAGGTGCGGCGACAGTGAGGTACTTTTGAGAAAAGTCCCCGCTGCGTCAAGTTGAGGCAAGTCACACCTGGTTATAGCGAATTTAATCTCAAGTATCTCTGTTCAAGCATCCAATAAGGTGTTTGGATTTGAATATTACTAAAATATTTATTTTCATTTACTCTTGGGTTCTCATTCAGTTGTTCTCATACCTTGTAGTACCCCAACCAGCTGTACATGCCCAACAGCAGTCTTTGGGGACTTCCCTCATTCCACGAGGCTGAATCCCTGACACCAAGCGAACTGTTTGGTCTTCAACAACGCTGCACCCCCCCTTCCCAACTATTTGCCTTGACGTTCCACACGTGCCCCGGGATTTTAGACTTGTGATACCATCAATTTTAGTTTTTGGCCTCGCGCCACACGATCACGGCCTGAATTATTCCGGAATCTGCGTTTTTTGCCCTTAGCAGCGTTCCGATGCATTATCGCACGTCGCAGCAATGTCTGTGATCCAGGTTGAGGAGTGCGTGCGGTCCCGGTCCCAATTCGCACTGTTGCGCGGCTAATCTCTGTTCATAGTCTGGTTTTGTACCAATTGCGGTCCAGCTACCTCAACGAAGTCGCTGATGGCGTCGGCGAGAGACTCTTCACGCTCAACGAAAGCTTCCTAAACTCAGCCCCATTCAAATCGGCAGGATGGCGGTCGAACCCGGCCTTGATCAAGCGAACCCACTCCCCGCCGATCCCGACTGCTATCGCTTCCGAGTACTTCCAAGCCCCTCGCCTAGCAGGCCTTTCGCTCGAGGATGGAGAAGACGACGGGGGAGTGTTTGCAGGTGCTGCCGACGCTGTCAGCCAGGTCTTGGCGAGCAAGCGACGCAGGCGACGGGAACAAATGGAGGACGAGGATAGTAGCGATCTAAGCGACGAGAGCGATGATGAGCCTGACCAGCGCGCTGCTCAGCAAATAAAATTTGCCAAGATGCCGCTGCGAAACAGATCAGGATCGTCGCCGCTTCAGTTGTCCAACCTCCGCCCGCCTGCAACGGCCCCTTCGCCACGTCCTGCGCCCCGTCGAGGGTCGCAATCTGCACTCGAGACGGTCAAGGAGAGGGCACGCCGTGATACTGTGACAAGTAGTGAGGTTTCGTCAGAAAATGAGTTCGATGCCTCGGGTTTCCACAAACAGCGGGATGCTGCTCGGTCAGTCGCCCGAGCCGTGAAGCTCTCGGCGAAACTCAACTCGGACCCGGCTGCCGGAGCCAAGCGCCAGGAGAGCGACTTGCTAGAGGAGGAGGAGGAGGATGACGACTCGGATGGCTCAGATATGTCGTCGACCTTCCTTGAGAGTATTGACTCGGCTTCCATTCTCGACGCGGTCAAGAGGCCCATGAATGCGTCTCCTAGGGATCAAGTCGTAGGCACACCCCCGCGCGAGTTCACAAGACGGTCAACCATCCGAAGATCTGCGATACCGGCCCCGCTGCAGATATCCGTCGGTGAGCTTCCACCCCCGCGTCCGATGAGTACCATTCGACCCATTAGCATGGTTCAGCCCAAGAGTTTGCTATCTGCCGCCCTGAAGGCAAAGAAAACAAAACCCGCCCTTCCCTTCGACAGCTTCGCGTCACTCTCGGGGCAGGGTGATCCCAGTCCTATCATGCTTCGCATCTACCCATCGTTCTCCAACCAACCAGACGAGTACTTTGAAGTGCTCATTCGTCGAACTGTTCATGAGGGAGAAGGTGGCAACAGGCCCGTTACGGTTGCCGACCTGATTGGGCTCAGCCTCTGGCGATATAACGAGGAGAAGCGGGAACCATCACTCCCGAGCGACAAACTAAATGTTAACTGGTGGACATTGCGCATGGTGGAGGAGGACGGCGAGGTTGACGATGACTTCCCGCCGCTCGAGCGAAAGAAGCAACTCGTCTCCTTTACGACGGCAAACAACAAGGCAGGGAGATCTCGGTCCAACTCCAAAGTCTACGATATATTTGCCTTGGTGCAAGCCTCGGAGACCGAGTTCGCCGAGAACCAGAAGCTCACGCCCGAGTTTGAGCAAGAAGAGATAGCCGAGGGGCAGGAAGGAGAAGATGTTACCCCCAAGAACACGCCTCGGCCGGACAATGCTATAGTCCCGACGTTTGAGCCTCGAGGAAATCCTGTTCTCAATACAATCTACCGCGGGAATACTTCGCTGTTTGCGGACTTACCGGTACCAACCCAGCCTGCTTCCCAAAATACGATGCGTGGTGAGAAGAAGCTACTTCGGATTCATATTCACTCGTCCGACATTGCGCCCGGTCAAATGGTTACTCTGGATGTGACAACTGACACCTGGTTGGCCGATGTGCTGGACATTGTCTGTCGCAAGAGGCAACTGGACAAGGCCAACCACGTGCTCAAACTTCCAAATTCGGGCACCGTGGTGCTGCTGGACCGCACTGTGGCCTCGCTCGGCAATATGACGGACTTGGATCTATACAGGCGTCGGTTTGCGACAGACGGTCCACTCACCATGACAGGATCACCAAGCAGCTCGTCGCCTCGGCCCCTGCTGTTTGCGGACAACGCGAGCTGGAGCAAGTCGAAGAAGACCAAGATTATGGGTACTCATCCGCTCGCCAAGGAGATAATAAAGCAAGACGAGCTGGGCGTTGGGCCCAACTACAAAAAGTACACGGTATGGCGGAAGCAGGCGATGCGGCTCATGTCGGAAAGGATATTTGCCATTGACGGTGAATATGTCCACATCATGCCTGCTTCTGGCGGCAAGATGGTCGAGGGCGATGGAAAGACGACAACGGTGCACTTTAGCAATGTGGTCGGTTGCAAGGTGTCGCACAAACACCCAACCAATTTTAAGGTGTGTGGACTCCGTCTTGTGCGGTGACTGGTTTGCTGACAGTTCACTGTCGTAGCTCATCGTCTACAAGGCTACGGAAAGTAAACGGTACGACTTTGTCACGAGTAACGCGGAGTATGCGGCTGAGATTGTCCATGAGTTGAAGAAGGGCATCTCGCCGTACCGGGAGGTCTGATGTGCCGCCGGCTTGGATGAGAAGTGCTGAATCGCGAAGAACCCAGTGCTTGGTCCAGGTTGTGATGTCATTTGGTGTGGGTCTGGTGATGGGGGGGGGCGAGAAATGCTCTCAAATTCCGGCCGACCGGGCGAATCGATGTGGCGTCGTAACGGCTCCAGGACAAGGTCGCAAGCCGTCAGTGGCCGCGACCGGCGTTTCTCTCCGGCCCTCTTGGCCCGCTCGGCTTGCCGACGGAGGCGTCCAAATAAGGTTGCAACCCCTGCGCATGCATATAGTTCCCACCTCCCACGGTTGCGTGAGTTGCATGCGGTATGCAGGGATTTCAGGGAGGCGTTCCTGAATGCTGCCATGCCTGTGCAGTAAGCTGTGTCCCCTGCCCCATCCTAACCGAAATGCAAAGTCTTCGGGTTGCTTTGCCAGGACGGGAGGGAGATACACGATACAATGTGCTCATTACACGCCGGATCTTTCGGCTGGGCTGGAGCTGGCTATCCACAATGACGATTGACGTAGACGCCATCATTACGCTGACAGGGTCTACATGCGTGGGAAAGGAGGCAAACTGTTTGCGTGTGTTTTGTGGGCCTCAAGGACATCGCTTCACCGTCGATCGACTCCATTATGGAGAAGATGGTCTTTGCTAGCTCTCTGCTTGCGTCACTTGCTGTTGTATCGAAGCGTGAGCAGCACTCGGTAGCGCTGGCATTCCAATGCGCCGTTGACGGCCAGCCAAACGTTATCGGTGGACTGTGAAGTGCGTCAGTGCTTCTCGTTCATTACCCCCGAGACATATAAGGATTTCTAGGATGATTGCCTGGAACAGTTCCTCACTTCAGTACCACTACGAAGCAACGCAGACTCGCACTCGCACTCATTCATCGTCTGTCAAGCGCCGTCTACCATCTGGCATACGCAACACCCCGCGGCTCCCTCCTCGTTCTCGAACGTCACTGATCAAGATGCGTTTCCCCGTCATCATTGCGGCTCTTGCCTCACTAGTCTCGGTGCGTTGGCCTCATCACCATCGTAGTAGTATCTCGGACTGAGCAACTAACACACACCCAGGCCCAAACCGTTACCCAAACCGCAACTGGTACTCTTGCGTCGTCCCTGTCGTCGCGTCTCTCATCCGAATCGACACATTCCAGCTCCGTCGCATCCTCCATCTCATCGGCGGCCTCCTCCCAGGTCAGTTCCATCACCAGCGACGCGGCCAGCCGCCTATCGTCCTTCTCGTCAGAACTTGCCACAGCCACGGGCTCAGATCGCGACTCCCTCACCTCAGCCCTCGCTTCCTTCACCAGCTCCGTCAACTCGCGTGTCAGCTCCGTTACCGACGCTGCGAGCTCTACCGCTACGACAGCCACCAGTCCCAATGCCGCGCCTGTGAAGACGGGCGCCGTTGCTGTTGGCGCCCTGTTGGGTGGTGCGGCTATGTTGGCCAATTTTTAGATGGGCTGTAAAGTAGGAGAGGGTGGTATAGATGAGAGTAATTTGCTCTGTGGTTTTGGTTTGGGTTCCGATTGCATAGAGGGCTAGGATATATTTGGTCACTTGGTGTGACCACCTGACTGGCCCTTGGTGCGGATGAGCATTATTAATTCTTTTGGTTCTAACTTTATGGATGTTCTACGCTTTTTCTTTCTTTTTTTAGGCATCATATCCTGTCACCTCGTCGCCTAAATTGTAGTCTGGCCTCGTGCCGAAGTGCATATGCTTTGATGTCATGATCCGGCGTCTTTCTGGGTAATCACCTCCCGTTATCACACAACTTGTATACGTCACCCGTCCAGCAAGAGACCTACTTGCCTAGAATATTCGTAGGTTTATGCGTGAGCGCATGAAACCGACAGTGCAAACGGGTTATGTAACCCAGGTCAGAATCATGACTTGAATGGCACTAATACCTCATGAAGTTGATCGACGACCCCCGTGGTGAGTATGTGCAATATGGTAGAGACTTATGTTTAGCGGTTTCAATTCAAGGGCAGCTCCGCTCGCCACGAGACCCATACATATGGGCGGGACTTATAGAGACTGGCATGGATGTAAAGATTGATAGAATGGAAGGTGATTGCCCAATACTACGGAGGTTTATTCGAGGATGTATAGTTACTTTCGTACAAGGTTCGTCGAACTCTCCCGTTTGCTCGACCAAGAATTAACCCACAACAAAACCCTGTATCCAATGCTGTAGTCAATGTTGTAGCTAGCGGATATATGCATCTGCCGTAATTTCTAGGAGCTCTTCCGGGCAACATTCCATAAGCAATCGATGACCTGAAATATCGCAGTAACCTTCTTCATGACCGCTGCATCCGCCTGCCCCTGCCCTCCCAGCCTCTGCTGCATCTTGTCCGGGTGCCACCTGACACGTTCCTCCTTGAGTCGCGCCGCAAACTCACTCTCTCCCAGCTCTTCGCTGCCTAGTCCATCAACGAAAAACGTCTTGATACTGTCCTCATCCATACCCTCATTACTACTCCTTTCTCTCGTCGGCCAGGGAATGCCCATAACGCCACCATCCCATGTATCCCACCTCCCCAAATACTCTTCCCACGCTCCTCTCCACTCCCTTCTCCGCCGCCGCTCTTCTCCCCTTCTCAGACTCCTCTCCATCTCCTCTGCTAGCATCTTCGCCTCGTTCTCTCGCTTCTTCCACTCTTCCCTCTCCCTCTCCCTTCGCGCCCTCTCTTCCACCAGTCCCGCGTGCGTCTTCTCCCACATCTTCTGCCGCACATAGGCCGCGTACTCTTCATCCGTCATGCGTTCCAGCTCGCCCTGCGGGCCGTTCGACGCCAGGCTGTAGATGTGGATGGGCTGACCGTAAACAGCCTCCCAATAGGCCGCGCCTTCGTCATCAGCCATGGCGTCGAAGAGTGATTCCCGGAAAGCAGTGTCGGGTGAGAGAGGGGCGGGTGAAAAGGGGTCAGCAGGTTCTTTCTCGGTTGATAAGTTCTTCTCTTTCTTTGCTTTAGGAGATCGAGATCGAGGACGACGGCGTTGATGACGATGACGGTGCTTTTGTTCCATGTCGTGCTGGTCCTGGTGGTCTTCATCATTGTGCCGGCCGCGGGAAGCGCTCCCAGAGGGGCATGGAGGTCGGGAACGGGATCGGGACCGAGAGCGGTGATGGTGGCGTCGATGTCGACGGCGTGATTCCGATGCATCGTCCTCGTCCCTATCGCGGCGCCGGCTGTGGCGGGAGTCGAAGCGGTGATGGGACCGAGAGGAGGAAGATTTGAAGCGAAATTTAGTTACTCTGGGACCAGTATGTTTGGTATCGCTTGGGGTTGGATTAGCAGGGCGGAAACGAGTCTCGTCCGTTGGAGGGGCACTCGAGGCGTCAGAGTCTCGGCCATCGTCGCGACAGAATCCTACATCGCTGTCGTTCTGATGATTATCTGGCGGGTTGATTGACGCAAGTATTTTCCTCCGCTTGGGTGAGCGCAGCGAAGACATTGTTTCGAAGCGAAAAGAGAACCCAAGCCGATGAGGGTGATGCGGGGCCCGGTGATATTGAATTGAGGGTAACGGTGGAGTGTAGGCCTAGTGGAGTGGTACGGAGTACTCTTTCGAAACTAGGGTGAAGCGGCATCCACCTGAGCTCGTGCGTCATAGTGCACGTTCTAGACCCTGAGAGACCGTTAGGGCGGGACTTGATGAGTGCTCAGTGCATCGGGAAGCTTCTTAGTGTGCGAGGCGTGAAGCAAAGACATTTAGATCCCTAAACTTAAAATTTTGACGCATTGACTTTCTACACCAAGCGATTGAGCTTTCTTATCAAGTTTTGTAAAGTCAATAGTGAGATTCCCTGGCGGATTGACCAAGCCGCAAAGTACCACGCGAACAACCTTTCACGAACCCAACTCTACGCTAAGGAGCCCCACGCATCAACGGCCGCGGCAGTTTGTCAGGCATCAACGGCTTCAGCAACAAGCTAACGTCAGCGGACATCGACGCCTATTGTTCTCGAGTATCAAAAGATTGATTGTGTTATTTTGGCATCGGGATCGCGCTTTCTAATGTGTGAACTACACCACCTATGATAGTACGTTAACTCTTCATTGAGTCATAAGAACGCTGGTCGGGGCTAAGGATTGGCACCAGGCAAGGACCGACCAGCGGCATCTCAACGCCGTGCTCCTCAGAACCGGTAGATGGAGTTCCCTATTTCTCGACCTTCCGCTCCCGACCCTCAGTGCTGTCTCCCCGGACAACTAACCTAGGCGTGGCCGTCCGGCTTTCCGTAAAATATAATTCATTGGTAGCCCAAAGTATCGCGTTACGCGGTGCGATATTGAGCCGCCAAGTAGACGAGTCGCCCAGAGCCGTAACACCAGATAACACCACCTTTTCTCTTTTTCTTCTTTCTCACGCTCCCGCACACCATGGTAAGACTTCGGACAAAGCACCTTGTCGCGCCATCCGCCAAACGTGCCGCTCCGAATGATGGATTTTCTTCTTTCTTTTTTCTTTCTCGTTTTCCGTCCATGTTGACCAGTCGTGTGGTCAGATACATGCATGCCAACACAAGTCTCGGCGCCACCAAGGGGGAGGGGTGGGGAGAATGGTTGTCATGTACTTTGAAAGTATTCCTACTCGGTGTTTCCGCGGTGATCGCCGGGTTTCATTCAGATGTCATGATGGTCTCGATTGGCTTTTGTTTACTTTCATGCGGTCCGCGTGTCGCGGGATATCTGGACATGGTTTCCATTCTCGACGTTCCAATAGGCTGTCAATTCGGAATTGCTGATTGGGGGAACAGGGAGCAGCCAGCCACAGGATTTCACTGGTTTTTTGGGGGGGGTTTTGTTTTGGCTGCATCTTTTGCTGTTGCCAATCTTCCGCTTTTGTCCAAGTCACTAATATTCTTCCCCGATGCAGCAGCGCCAATGCCACATCTCCAAGCCATGTTCCCTCCCGGCTCGGACGCGGTCTGTGTTATCTCAGCATTTCCCGATCCAAGTTTCCATCAGTCTCATTCTTTTGCACTAGCATAGTATGAATACACTTCCGGTTTTCCGCCACAAGCGACGGAGCCGCGCGGTCCAACCGTCATCTCATCTCGAGAATATCGAGGGGGAGGTTGCATTGTCCCTATTCTTCAACGCCTGCAGACACTGGGGCTCTTCACGAATACGACGTACCCTGTCAAGGACTGCAGGGAGAGCCTGAGAGTTGCACTTGCAGGCAGCCCTCACACATTTTTGACCTTGTCAACTTACGCTAGCAGCAAGCCGGGGTTGAAGCAAGCAAACACATCCCCATGTTGAAGAAAAGAGGCCCCAGCCCGATCCGATGCGTCACCAAATGTCCGACTGGTCCAACCACCCCATCTCCCATTCAGCCCGCCAGAACAGCCTACACTATTACGGCGAACAAGGCCACCGGCTGGCATGAGCCGAGGACTCAGGAGGCTTGCTTCTGCGGGATCACTGACCAACGCGCGGCTCACCATGATATCTTGCCCGTCCAGTCACGATGCGCTGCCGGGGTCAAAACATGTGAACTACACTACACTAACTAACAACGGGGGAAGGAGGGAAAAAGCCTGGCCGCGCGACTGAGGGACTTGTCATGGACCAGTAGACATCCTTCTTCCAACCATTCGTTCCCCACGCCCGTCTGCACCCTCCTTACTCTTTGGGGCGCGGCTGAAGGTCATACCAAACCAGGCTGGGACTCATAACGGGGAATGTGACGACGCCATGGCTTAACACGGAAGCTCCCTCCAATGCTTTCCTCCACTGGCCCCACCGACACTAATCTTTTGGTCTCTGCTGACCTACCACTGAGAACAGAAAAGTCCCAATCATCTCGCAGTTCCCTCCCCGATCCCCGCCCAGTGCCAATCATTCGCTTGTTCATTTGTTCACCATCACCCAAAAACAGATACGTGAGAGAACTTCGGTTTTCAATATCCACACACCCTCCCTGTGACATTTCATTCTGTTCTGTTGCTGTTCTTCTGTGTTCCAGTCTCCTTTTTGTTCCATCTCCTACTGGTCAGCTAGGCAAGGGATTGCGGGAGCACATCCTCCCTTTTACGGCATGTTGGGCTTCCTTCGCCTCTGCCTTGCCTTCTCCCTCCTTACCAATTTCCCCCTCCCTTCTTCCATCCCTCCATCCTGCCTCCTTTGCCTCTCGTCTCCGGTACAATGAAGTATCTGACATGATAGGGTATCCATACAAAGAGAGAATGATGTGAAATAAACTGAGATAAAAGAAAATCCAATCTGAGTCTTGGTTCATGGCGGGTGCCTATTCGCTGCGCTTCATCACCACACACCTCTCCTGGTGACCCAACAAAGTAAAACTCCATAACACCATCTCCGCCTGTTCCGACAAGACGTATTTCGCAGCCAGGTTATTTGAGAAAGGGGGGGGGAGGAAAAATAAACAAGACCCATTTCCTCCCCGGAAGAGCCCAGGAGCTATAGAAAAAGCGATACAAACAAACGGGTAGAGCGCCGGTGTTACATACTGCTCGCTTCGTGTTTGCGTGGAAAATGTAGAGCGTATTTAATGGGGTCGAAATGTGGTAGGGTGGGTAGATGATTAGTAGGTAGTAGCAGCAATGGTAGAGAGCCTGTGCCAGAGGAGGGGAATAAACAATATCCTGCAAACCGTAACAGAAAAAAACGGATCCTGTCTTCCTCCCTTGACTCTGCAGGGAGTCTGAAGAAAATTCGAAACCAGGGGCCATCCCACCCCATTAACCAGAGGACTAATCGAGAGAAAAAGAGAGTATGTTCCAACCCTCGCTTCCCCTCTTCAGATAATCTCCCTGGGTGCCCCTGTGCCAGTGGCCAGAAATAGCAAAGAAAACAAAAGGAGCCGGGGTAGTCGCAAAGCCCAATGATCTCATCTGCAAGTGTTTTCGCGTCCCAAGTTCCTCAGTCCCTTCTCGGTCGCCCGAGCGCAAACCTCTAGTGATAATAGCCTCTCTCCTCCCAAGATATAACAAGAAAAGTTGAGACACAAAAAGAAAAACCGGAGATCGAGAATTCCTCAACTACTTCCAATCTTGTTGAGGAACCGCCGCTTGGTAGTTGGATGTGGAAAGGTGCCGATGTCGTGATGCTCTACCCTGGCATGATCACGCGGCGCGCCGCTGCTGAAAGAAAATCAAGAGCTCTTCTTTACCTGGATGGCCCATCCCCCGACCGGCCTGGTGCCGTGGCCCACCCGGTTTCGTAGGGACCTTTTGTGTAGGAAGGGTATGCGCTGCTTTGACCCGGCTGAATAGGAGGCGGCGGCGGCTGCCCGCTTTGGATCGGTGGTGGGGTGTCGGACGTGGGCGGTTGGTCGAACCGGATGGGGGGTAGGCGTGCAGTCCCGGGAGAGCCCATCAGACGTGGCGATGGAGGAATGGCGTAGGCTTGAGTTGTTGGTCCTGGGATAGGTGGAAGAGAGGCAGGTGTATTTGGCCGGTAAGACGGGGTCCCGAGAGATGGTTCTGAATCTGTCCGCCTCCGTCTCGCCGGCCGCTCAAGCATCGATGGATCGCCATAAGAGGATGGCGAAGGGTGTGGGTGGGCGAGTGCATGGGAAAGCGGAGGCCCAGGCGTGTGCGTGCGAGGCTGCGAGTAGGGGTGTGGGAGCGGCGGAGCTGGAACTGGAGCGAGCGAAGGGCTGGCCTCAGTTGCGTAGGCAACACCAGGCCTCGATGGTGTTGGGCTTGGTGGCCCTCGGTCGGCCCATTCGCTGATGGCTGGAGTTCGAGCGACAAGATCTCGTAGCCGATTTCGTTCGCCTCGGTAGTAATCACGCTCGGCTTCCAATTCCATGTATCCCTTCTCGAGTTCCTCTACCCTTTTCTCCAGCTCCCGGTTTGCTGCCTCCAGCTTCTGGATCCCCTGTTGCTGTTCTCTCTCCCGCTCCTTCTTCCGTTGTCGAAACCTCGCAGATGCCCCGGCGTTCCGCTGCCTCTTTTCATCTGCCTGTTTCGACGCCTGGTGATAATCCACAGGGATATACATTTCCTCTCCGTGAGTTGGTTGAATGGCGAGAATGTGTTGCTGGCCCTCACCGAGTTGCAAGTTCCTAGTTCCTGCAGTCCCCGGAGGCAGCGGCCCGACAATCCCTGATCCCCATAATCTGTCTTGTGCCATTCCTGTCGCGAACGGTGCCCCTTGAGTGAGTACTGACATCATAGGCTGCGAGAGAGACCGCGAGATCCCCGGCGGGGGTCGTGTCGGAGGCGGGACCGGGGCTGGGGCCTGTAGCTGTATCGGTCCAGGAAATGGTGGGGTTGGTCCAAGGGTTGGCGGCGCACCTAGCGGGGACGCATCATGTGGTGTTGCCGTTGGTGGTTGCCCAAGGGCCCTTCCCGGATGGGGAGGCAGGCTCGAAAGACGCTGGCCGGCGCGACTGAGACTAGCGGCTCGGGGGGATTTGGGTGTTAAGATGCGCCGGTTGGCGGTGACCGGGTAGGGCTGAGGGGGCGCTAAAGGAGAAGACGGCGCATGTGGTCCCGCCGAAGAAGCCTGGGTTGATGACATCGTCGTGTTGACAGGCTGTGGCGTGGCGACACCCTGTCCCTGGTATCCAGAAGCGCGAGAGGGCGAGTTGTTCCCTCCGTATTGGAGCGGCCCCATCCTTGGGCCCGGACTCGCCTCACCGATGACTTGCTGGAGGGGTGGAGACGATGCCTGCGGATGACCTCGTGGGCCAGGAGGGTTCAGCATGTTGTGCACACCCGAAGTTCGGGACCCGCGGCGCTGGCCTCGTCCTCCTCGTCCTCCTCCGCGTCCTCCTCCCCCGTCACCTGCTAGGCTCCCACCTGGGTCATGCGGCGGCCGTGGGTTCGAGCCATCTTGGTATGTGAGACTTCGCTGCGATGGAGAAGATGACACAGCTTCTCGAGGCGGCGACTGCGAAGGGCGGGGAGGGGCGGAATGAGGCGCAGGTCCCCTCGGCGACATCGAGACCCGAACCCCTTCGCGCTTGAGGCCCGGAGGACCCTGACATTGACCACTACGGCAGTCGGGCACTTGCTGGGCTGGGACGCGGCCGAAACTGTCGCCCGGTATCCCGATCCGGTCGAAAGTCTCGTTTTGGCGGCCGAGACCACAGGCAGACTGCGAAGACAGCTGCGAGAGGCTCAGGCCAGGCCAGCCCCGCGCTGCTTCTTGAGGCCGGGGAACAGATTGGACCGCCAGCGTTGATTTGAAGGGCAGACTTTCGACGTGCTGCTGCTCCTGTCGCTGCTCATCCAAGATAGACAGAGGCACGAGGCGTACAAACGATGTCGATGTCGCAGAGCAGTGCAATGACGCCGGAGGGAGATCCCGGAGTTGGTTCCAGGCTCGAGGAGGCCAGGAACTGTTGGCTTTTGGCGTGGGTCCCAGCTGCTTGAAGAGGGGCCACCAACTCAACAGGGGGTGATCTGCAATAAGTACCCAGTTGGAGCTCAGGCCGACGGGCGAGCTGCAGATGTGCTGGCTTGCGTCAGGAAGAGAGGGTGTGTGCCACGGGCTGGCACGCTGGGTGGGTGTAGTGACGGCCTGGAGAGGGTGGCCGTGAACAGAGCCGGGCGTCGACGAATCTTAGATGAGGACAGCGAGATGACGGGTGCTGGCGCTCGGGGTGGACAATCGGGGGCAAGAATAACTGTCGAGATCTGTGGATGGCGCCGTATAGCGGGCCACCACTCACGGCCACAGAGAGAAGCCTCAGGCACTGTATGGCTGCAGAATGCCTGGCTGCACTGGGCAGACTCGTCGCATGAATGGGCAAGACTGTCGGCTAAGCCTTCTCTGTTGTCTTCCTCGCCTGGTCTATTTCTAAGCGCGTGTGGATTCTTGCAAGATTCCCTGCTTGTGAATGGGCGAGCTCGGATGGCGGAAGGCCGTCGTGACGAGATTTTAAACGGGGACCTCGATTATGAGAATGGCGAGAATCCCAGCAGCGGTGTTGGGTATCTCATCGATATCAAAACCCAACACTGTCTGAACCGCAGTTGCCGCCGCTTCCCTGCAACACAAGGAAAATAAGGAAGAAGAAGAGGAAGAGTAGGTATTGGAAGACAACGTCGAGATTTGATGTCAAGTCCCCCGACATGGTCCCTCGGCGGTTTTACGCTAGGCACCGTTGGCGCCAGCCAGCTGACAGGCAGAGAGCTTGGAAGCCAAGGATTTTGGGAAAGAAAAAAAAAGAAAAACGATCCATGCCAAATACCCCCGCCCCTTGCTTGTTACGCCCACGCCGGCCTTCTCTTCTCGAGTTGAGGTACCTGGCCAGGTACAACAACCGACAAGGTTAAAGAGTTGGCTGGCTGGCTCAGCTGTTGGAATCGTTAGCTTACCGGGGTGCAGGGGACCCTGGCCTGGATGTTGCGGGTGCTAAGGCCTTCAGCAGGGCGGAGGTAGACGATTCCTTCGATGGAAATCATTGGTTCCGAAGCCACCTCTGTGCTTCACAACGCCATCCCCTTTCCTTTCGCCCTTCCAGAGGTTGGCCGATGGTGGGGAGGGAGGCGACTGGACGCCAGCAGCTTCGGGAGCGGCGCAGAGCAGCAGCAGAAGCTAACCACCAAGATCGCCTATGTGCTTCCCTCCCGGAATAACGTGTCTGAGGGTTCAACCCCCCCTTGTTTGGTGACCCGAAAACACGGCCCCGATTGTGTGGATGCGTGGCTCGCATCAGCAGCAACCTTGCAAGCCCTGCAAACTGGCGGACTAGTACGAATAGGGCAAGTCGGGATGGTGGTGCCAGCGGCGAGACGACCGCTACCCTCTTGGCGGAGACACGCCCGTCTGACCTGACTGACGTAGCTGCCCGCCAGAGGATCGATGGAACATCGAGGGCAACCTTTGTCCGAGGACAGCAGTGTAGCTCCAGTGTGCCAGGACATCGCTGCCGTTACGCTAGCGTCTGGCCACGACGACGTGCACGGCAGCGAAGGTGAACCGAGGAACACGACACGGCCCCTAGCCCGGCTGCGACTGTGACACGGGAACGGCTCACTATCCGCACGACTCAACCTCTTTCGCTCGCCATTTTCTCGTCGACGTGCAGGTCAGTATCTCGCCGTACCAAGAGATAGCCGAGTGCAAGTAGCGGGCGTATGTGGCGGCTGTTATGCAGGGGATCAACGTCATACTGCTCGCCGCGTTGTCGAAGCTTCAGCAAATCCCAATACGACCAGAGTACTCTTCAACAACCGCCAGGCCGCGATCCCGGCGCTTGCCATCCATTCTATAAAGAGCCGACCCAATAGGTGCAAGAGGAAAACCAAGCCGAGAGAAACAAGCTTCGTGCTTTGGCGTGCGGCAGAAGCTGCCTGTCTTGCGTTGCTTGTGTGTCCTCCAGCTCGTCTGTGGCTTGTTTACTAGAAGCACGCCGTGCTCGAACTTGCCACTCAATGGCTGTGAGAAGCCGCGTTGGCGCTCGTCCGTCCGATCAGGGCCCAACTTTAGAGAGACCTACCGGCCAGCCGAGTAGTTCCCGCGAGAAACGAGGGCTCGGAGGCGTGCCAGGTTAATCCCGGGAGACGAGGTAGGATGTGCCATCTCAAATCATGTCTTGACGAGCATGGCCGACCGGCCCACGTCTGTCGGTCTGGAAATGGATTTGAGACCCAACAACGTGTCGGTGAGCCCAAGTGCAATCCTTCACTATCTGTACGCGGTCGGATTTGTCCAGTCCGCTACTTTGTGGCTTCTGGTCCATTAACGGCTTCTCGAAGAGAAGACGGTGTGCGGCGGTGTCAGCGGGGAGCCGTCAGCGCGCCAACGCGCGAAAATCGGTTGTGGTTAGCGAGGATGGGGTGCTGCTCGTCATTCACCAGGGGTTGGGCAGTGCGGTTGGCTAATGCCATCACACACCGAAATTAGAGTCTAGAGCTGTCACCCCCGTTGACTTCGTCCAAATACCTAAGCAACCTCTAGGCACTGAGCCTGTGGCGTACCTGGTGAAGTGCAATCATGAGGCAAAAGAAGCAAAAAGGCGGGCGTTGGAGGAGGGGATGTCTGCATGTTTGCGGATCGCATTGCAAATCAGTTTCCACTTGTTGTCTGAATGGGGGGTAGACGCGCCCCCCGCAAATGGACTGGAGAGTCCGTGTCCCGACGACATCTGACGGTGGCCAGAGACGCTGTCGTACTGCCTTGTGTAGCGTAAATTACCATTCCAATGCTGCAGGACCTTCTGATTCGGAGGCTTCTCCGCGATGCGGCTTTGACAGTTTGAGATCCTTCGCTAAGGTAGACCTTGCGGGAGGCTTCGTTCTTAGCGAGTTAGCGCGGTTGCCAGGTTCCATGTTAGCATTGTGCAGGTAGCTACACTACAGGATGCATCTGTATAGCTGCGGTGTTCGGAGTACACGTACGGTGTGGGCAACTACGCTTTAGGTGTCGTAGGGGGCTAAGAGATGGATGGACGAGCTCGGGCTGCCCTCCACCCGCTTCGTCGAGAATGATTTTTTGCTGCCTCAAACAACAAGCGCAGATTATTAAGGGTGGAAGCACAGAAAGTAGGAGGAAGGAGTCGCCTGGCATGTCAACAGAAGGAGCCACTCTCCGACTGCACCACAGTGTTTGTCAAGTCGGCGCCCACTGTACACTACACTCTCTCCCCGGCAGATCCAGTGGTTCCATCGAACGCTGCAGGGACGGTGATGTGGATATGGACTAGTGCCTTCCCGCCAGAACGTTTTGGCTCATCGATGGCACGGATGGCTGGTCATCCTCTCGCGGAACGCGGAAGGACCCTAGTCCAGCAACGTCACCGTACACTGCATCTTCCCTGTCATCCTCTGTCGGTCACCGCCTTCCATCGGTTGCAATTGCTCTCAGACGACCACTTGGGCAATGGAGTCAGGCCATCCGTATCATACATATTTGCTGTCTAGCCTGTGCTTCTGCGCAATAAACTGACCGAGAACATTCCACGGTCGGCGGTCAGTGAATCAACGGCCAGCTCACACGCAAACCTCACCGACTCGTGATGCCTTGCCAGTGTAGCATCAGCGAGTATTTAGGGGTCCAAGCAGCGAGACAGCCAGCGACATGAGCAAGCGTGGTAAGGCACCACCACACGAAGCTAGCCGCAACTCGCGAGTTGGGTTGCATCATCTAAACCCGGACCTTGCGATTCATTTAACTGCCCCCCAGCCTGCCCCTCTGCCATTTGCTAATCGGGAATCCAGGGCTGTCGGAATTTTTTGATCTTCGCAGCCACGCTGTTGAGATCCAGGGCGTCTGCCTTGATTGGCTTGCGCCGCCCCATCGCCAATTTCTGCAAACCTCAGAGCCATCGCTCGCTGGGCGAAGTACCGATTCCAAATTGGTTCACTTCGGCGTCTGCTTTAGACATTCAGCAGGGATTCTGGCTTAGGATGATGGGCCCGCCGTTGCGGCTTGATTGGAATTTTCCAAAGCTTCCAACCAGGGCATCAAAACCGCAAAAGAGGTGCTCTCGGGCCCCTTTTGGACAAGCATACCCCGTGTAATTGAGCCGCTCGTCCTGCCAGTTTTGCAACTACGGCGACAAGATGTAAGTCTTCACGGTCTTGTGCGAGCCGCAGTTCTAAATGCCAACCCTCCCATTTCCGGCTTTCAATGGCCCCATTGGTCGCGCGCAACAAAGCTGACTGCTTCCCTTCCCTCCCCATCCCAATTTTCACTCACTCCCTCAGGTCCTCGCGTCCGTCTCTTGACGAGAAATTCGCTCTCGTGTTCGTCGCTGCACAATGCCTGCAGCTTTCGGCCTTGCCCACGTCGTTCCGCAACTGATAGGGAAACACGCCTTCGCAGACTGGTTGCATTGGCGCCTGATGACTTCAGCTGCAGCCGTCGAGTGCGATTTGGGCTGTCCTGCAGGGCAGCAGCGCATACGCAGCGAACTGGCGAGGTGGGTAGTGCTACTGCAAGCGCCGGGATGGCGTGGCTGTTTCTGCTGCTGATCTGGGCCAACCTAGCCTGCTGCTTGTTGCTGATTCGACGGCTGACCGCCGTTCTCGACAGCGTTTGACGTTACGGGACGGGACTTCTTCGCGTTATGACGGTGCGTGCCTCCCGCTCCTGTCAAGCCCGTTCTGGCGGCCACGGAAGAATGAGGCTGCTGCGTGTGGTCTCTGCGGCCGAATATGCAGCCCATGCACCAACTTGAAGAAATCAACCTAAACAAGTAAGAACCGAAACACGTTTTTGGATTGGGTCCAGTCGGCTCGTTCCGCCAGCTGCTTATTAGCTACACACCTTAACACCATGCCGCACGCCTTTCACCCGCTGGACGCTGATGGCTGATTATGGGCCCGGATTACTCAGAAGCTGGGTCTGTCTAGCATGGGTGAGCGCCAGCGGGAAGCCCAGTTCGGTCGCGCAGAAATCTTGCTGCCTTGCCGAAGGGAAAATAAGGCACTCACCAGCTCTCTCTCTCTCAGAGCTCTTGCCTTGTTACGACGGAGCCCGATGGGGCGACTTGCACATATCACCCGGTGATCTACTCCAGGCGATTGGTATCCCCACCAGGGCGAAGACGAACGATCTGACGGGCGGAAAAAACAAGATTAAAACCGCCTGTTTGCACCTCACTAATACCGCCCGGTGCAACGTCAAGACCCGAGCCACTAATGTTGACCAGTAGTACCCCCAACCAAGAGATGCACTATCGCACTCCTTGTGGTGTCTCATGGGTTGCAATGCCAGGCCGGTAACAGGAAAGTGATATGAGAGGAGCCGATGGGACGCCGAAACTGATATATTTGAAATGAGAGACGAGTCAAAGTTCTCGTGATGTGGTTGGCTAGGGACAGGCTTGGAGCTGGAGATAACCGTTGAGCAAGATGCAAGGTTGGTGAGCGGAAGTCAACACTCGAGCCTGAGCCTCGGCGGGACGGGCCAATGTCTCATATGTCGACTTCCACCAAACAGCGGCTTTTTAGGGTTCCCTGTTACCGCGATTTGCGGGACCTTCGCCAGAAGGGGGATTCCCCGTTGAGGTTGACTTGTTGCATTGGGTCATCCGCTTGTCGCGAGACGCCAGGATCGAGGCTAGTGTGGTTTCTGGACGGAGGAGTGATTTGGCAAGCTGTTTTTTTAATTATACAAAAAGGCAAGTGGAAAATGCAGAAAGCTCGGAGCGGAAGAGGGCTTTGCCGGATCGTGCCCGGGCCGTCCCTCGGTGCTGTTACACAGCCGGCAAAAGCCCAGGATTGAATCAACGACACCCGATGACAGTTACGACGATCGTCGGGACAAGCATCGGGATCTTGCTTCATCTGTATTCCCCGTCAATAATTATCGGGCAATATTCGCCTCGACCTGGTCCCTTATGATCACTATGAAGACATCACGAAAACGCGGTGGAGATTTGGAGGTGCCCCTGCTCGAGACCCCAGCACAGCACAAGCCAAGAACCTGCCAGCTCAGCGCCCTCCACTCTCCGCTCCCACTCCAAGGATTTGAAGAGGCGGGAATGTGCGATTGCATGCAGACCGTTCGCATGCATCGGAGCTGCAAAGCGCAGACACCGCCTTCTGTCCTGAGAGCCTAACCCCCCAAAAAATCGGGGGCGTGAACGACAGCTGGCTAGCGCATGCATTGTCCTAGAAGCAGTCCTCGTCCACGTCTTTTCCGAACAGGAAGCGGCGAGACAATCTGAAGTGTAACTGTCGGTGAAGCGGACTCTGCTGCTTCGTTCCCCGTCTCCGGCAGGATGAGAATATTTCTCAACTTGTTAGATCCCGTCCTGCCATTCTCTTCATGCGAGTGCTCCTGCGCCATGCCTGGGCCGGTGCAACAACTATATTTCACCCAGATCATCAGAGCTAACTTGATAAAATCACACCGGCAAGGTTGCCGCCAGTAATCCTGTCGTCTCCAATTGACTTGGGCTGGATCAAATGGCGCCCTGGGCGCATTTGATGCAAGCATTGGGTTTGAATGTTGGTTGCAAACATGCAATTTACGGGGTGGTCATGCCCCGGTCGCCAAAGTGCGACTTCCCCGGCTCCTCGCGTCACGTCTCGAGTCGCGTCAAAAGTCCTTGCTCCAAATTCACTGATCAAATGACGACGTGAGTGGCCCAGCCAGGCTGGCACACTAGATGGCCAGCTCCACACCCCTCTCCCGGAACCAAAATGGTCTGCAGCTGTTGTCGATCATGTGTCTGAGCACTTGCAGGACAAGGCTCGACTGGAAAGGCGGTCATGCAGCCCTGGGGCCAGAAAGAAACCCTCACAGCGTGGGACGGGCGGTGAAAAAGATGACAGCGTGCTGACTTGACGCCGGAGTCCACCTAGGATTGAACCTAAACCACCACCAGAAGCAGCAAACTGCTGCAAATAACTCCGGCTGTCCCGAGCCGGCGTGGCGACAATCCGCTGCGCTAACACGTGTCCACGCAGCTACACACAGCATCTTGGTGAAGAAAAGAAGAGGCTTGGGGGCTCTGTCGGGCACCAACCAACAGGGCAGCCCCCCATTTCGCAACACAGCAACCTGCCCAGTTCTGCTCCGTTCATCTCTCCACCTGGACATGCTGGCCCCTTCTGGTCAGCTGAGAGGTGTTTCCAAATTCCCCGCCACGGTGGCGGGCACGGAGAAACCATGTTCTCTGTGAAATTGTCAATCATCGCGGCATCCGGCATCTGACCGGATATTTCTTTTCACACCCCATCAAGGCGGCGGTGATTGGACAATAAGGAAATCCCTTCGTTATCCACCACTCCGCGGGCTTTGCGGTTTAGGCTTTAGGTTGGGAAGGAAGAGCTGGGGGCGCACCCTGTCTGTCAGCAATTGCTTCGTCCTTCCCGTCAACATGCCAGACTGAGGCTGCAAGAGCAACCCGCAGCCGCCTGCTGGATTTTCAGGCCCTGTGCTTATGGTTTTGCCCTTTTGTCATGTGAGGGTTTGCAAGTGCAAACGGCCGCGTTCGCAGTGACACGCTCGCCTTGCTGAAGTGCTTGACCCGGCATTTTCCTCTCGGCTGTCTATTCGCGGCGGCGCGGATCCAAGGGCCGCTTTCCGAACTAGACGACGGCGGTTCACCTCCGCTTGCTGTAATGCTCCGGTCGTCGGCGGCGGCATTTGTCTTCGATTCCGGTCAAGGCTATGTGGATCCAGGCTCGCCTCGTCATGATAAGAGCGCAATGTGTGATGCGGTCGCTGACCGAACAGCAGCCTCCACGAGCCACTTTTTCACTCCCAGCTGTCATCGGTGACACAATCACCTGTCTGTCTCGCCGGAACGACCGTTCAGCAACACGAACAGGACAGGCATTAAAGACTCGCAGACATCCGCAGCGGGTCAGCGGGTCGTGCTTCGTTGAGAGAGGTCAAGCCGATTCGATCCGATCTATTGCCTAAGAGTGGATTCAGTCTGAGCTGGACAACAAGATTCTGCATCGCGTCCTCAAAACGTAGCCGCTAAGACCTTGACAGCAGCAGCAACCGCAGGACAGATGGCGGACCAGGACAGCGAGCTGCAGCTGTGGCACGTCGCCGAGCCCTATCTCAATCTCCACTGCCAGCTCGGCGAGGGCCCATACTACGATAGGAAGACCAATGTGCTTCGCTTTGTCGATATCAAGAAGAAGCAGATCCACAACTTCTCACTGGACCGCGGGCCCGACTCGCTCGAGACGATCCAGCTGGATGTACCGGTAACTGTGACGGCCAATGTCGAGGGCGTCGACCCGCAGGACAAGATTCTGGTTGGCCTGAAATACGGCGCAGCCCTGCTTGACCGAAAGACGGGTCAGTACGAGTACCTGGCCAAGTTCGCTGATGACGGCCACGACAATGCAAGGCTCCGGAGCAATGACGGCGCTGTCGACCCGCATGGCCGCTTCTGGCTGGGTACCATGACTGACTTTGGCTTTGGTGACTTTGAACCTGAAGGTGAGAGAGTCCGTCCAACCAGTGTATCCCTCCCACGTGGCAAGGCGAACCTCGGTACTCAACCTCTTGGCATCGGACTCGGTGCAGTGCAGGCAACACGGCGTGGGTATGCGGTCATGGCTGTCGTGTGACCGGTTGAGCCCGCTGTTGTACACAATACGGAGTTGGGAAGGGAAGAAGAACAGGAACTCTGCGTCTGTAGCGGATAAGGGCTACACGGCTAACGCATTGCAGGGACACTGTTTAGGTTTGACGGCGGCACGACGTGCGAGGCAACGCGAACGGGACTGACCATTCCCAACTCGGTTGGATGGTCGCCTGATCAGAGGACCATGTACTTTACTCACTCGTCCGCCCGGCAGGTGTATGCGTTTGACTACGACGCCGTCGACGGCAGCCTCTCGAACGAACGTCTGTTCTATGTCCACACAGGGCCGGGCGAGCCCGACGGGTTCCGCGTCGATGCGAGTGGCCATATCTGGCATGCCGTCTGGGGGGAGAGCCGCATCGTCCGGCTGTCCCCCGAGGGTAAGATTGTGGGGCAGGTTAACCTTCCGACACGCCATATTACCTGCTGTGAGTTTGTGGGAACAGAGCTGTTCATCACCTGCGCCGCTGACGATGAAGGCGAGGGAAACAGCAAGGAGTATGGAGGTGCCTTGTTCAAAGTTGACGTTGGCACTGCCGGGCTGGGCCATTTTGACTTCAAGCCGAGTGTCTGATGGAACTCGCCATAGGGCTCGTTTGTATCATGATCGAAGCGCGGGCACGCGTATCACTAGATGTGAATGGAGTCGCTGTGAAACTCTGGGGTTCGCAGGTTGATTTGTGTTCAAGAAAGTCCGACTGAATACGTGTACTTACTTACATACGCTTACCTCTGAATAATCCCTATGAAAGCCCACCGTCCGGGTATTAAGGATAACCCGCGGAATGGGGGTTTGTCAATAATCAAACCTCGAGAGTGCTAGTGAATCAAGCGGCTGGTCTTGCACAACGCGGTAAACCATAACCCGAGAGGCACTTGATTATGGAGATTACCTGCCGAGTCGATTGAGCAAATGCTACCGAATGTTGGATCAAACATTGTTCGTCTAACTTTTCGGAACATGGTAGCTGCCGATTCGAGTTGACTCACCAGGTCTATAAAAGAGTGTGCCCGGTGCACAAGCGCAAAAATTTAGGCAACTGTTTGGAGTTGGTCCCGCCCCAGCCCCACCAGCTTGCATTCACTCTTCCAACTTCATCAACTGGACTGTCATCTGTTCCACGGGGGCGCTTCCTTTTTGCATTCCAACACACGCGCGTCGCTCGAGGAAGCAATCCACTAGAAATCTCTCGTTCAATTGGATCATAGCGCCGATGGTGCTGCAAATTCACGGGGTATCTTTGGTCCCCAACCCTCAACCTGAAGATGACTCGGATTCGCTCTTCGGCGATGGCGTTCTCGATGATTTGGATTCCCTCTTCGGTGACTGCGATGACGTCTCCTCTTCTCACTTTACTGAAGAGATGGGCGCATCGACCCCTGCCACCGTCGAGGAGGCAAACGATAGTGAGAGCGCTCCATTGACACAGCACTCAGGCCCGCCGCAGCAGGCGTCTAATCGAGCCTTTCAGTTACACTTGCCTTCTCGGCCATCAGATGTCGGTTCTACTCGCGGTCGGGCAAAGGCCAATGCGACGTACACCCTCTGTCTCCCCACTGTCCCTGATCCTCCCGCGGCCACTTTATCAACCCAGGATGGACACACTTCAGGCGACTCCGTGGTTAGTACCCAGAATGTTCATAATAATTCTGAAGAAACTGGTGACGCCGGTTTCCAAGAAGACGTTGACGCGGTTTGGGCGGCGCTGATCTCCGACGATCAAACTATTGACACTTCCTCTGAAGCCAACCTCATAGAAACTACCCGCACAGACGACACTCCCCTGGGCATTATCGATGTTGACAGCCTACCGAATCCTGCCCCAGAATGGCTGGCCGCGACCGAAATCCCGGGCTACCGCTACGGACGTTGCGACACGACCAAGAACCTCCGCGTCCCAGCCCGCATCGACAAGTGCCCCGACATGGTTCCGAGCCTTGCAGCATATCTGACATTGAGTAAGTCCTATATCCCCATTTCTTTCTTTCTTGCAGAACATGCTGACTATCGGTGCAGGAAGAAGCGGAAATAAGCTGGACGAGCTCTATAGCGCCCTTGAGCTCGACTACAGAAACGGCAAGAGCCTGAACACGGAAATCAAGACATGTGTTGTTAACTCACCCTTCGCTGAGCCTCTTCTTCACCAGAAGAAGCCCGGTATATTGGACGCCAAAGTGACGTTGGTCAACGCAGCTTTTTACTTGCTGAACTCGGGCGGGTTAGGGAACAAATATTTCGGTCTAGGTTGTGACACTGCTCAGAACCGATCCATGTTTTGGCCAACCAGCTCGACCTTGTAAGTCACCAACCCCCTTGCCACAGCCCTCGTGAGCTATGTAAGACAAGCGTTGCTAACATGACCTCTAGGCTTTTCTTTCACTTTGCAGCGCTCGTCGATCGAATCGTCCGCAATATACGGCAAACTTTCGCCCAAAGAGGCGCAAAGCCAATAGATAGGGGGGGTATTGCGGACAGCATGGGCGCACCCACCCCTAGCCCGACACCACCAAAATCCCCTTCGATATCGCCACAAATCATGTTCGGCACCAGAGGCTCATGTGTCACCATGCCTCAGGCCGTGGCGGACTCCCGACCACCTCTTGACTCACTCGTTGCGAACGCGGCCAGAAACAAAAGACGACGCTCTGAGCTCGAACCTCTGACCGCTTATGAAGTCGAGGTCCCGGAAAATGCAAGATTGACGTACCATATTTACATCAGAGATCAGGAAGATGGTCAACATCTCGCCGATCCATTCGTATGTCGCCACACGGACAGTTTCATCAGCCAAGGCGCATACACATATCTCAACACAGCATTGCGGAATCAAGGCTGGACGCCCCACTTCGAGATCATGACGCCCTACGGAGTCCGAGCCGTCCGCAACGAGACAGAGTGGGGCTCAGCAGTTGTGAGCATATACAACAGGCGGCGTTGTGGTGCGCAGGTCGAAGTCGATATCTTGGTATGAGGCAGATAGCCGCGGTGGAATTGTGGTAAACGAGGGAGGGACAAGAAAAGAGGAGATGAAAAGAGGAGACAAAGAATCAAGAGGAGGAGAGGAAGAGTTTCACGACATGGCTGAGCACACTTTTGTCCGGCACAGTAAAGACTTGAAGCGGATGGGGTGATATTTGCAGCGACATCAGAATATTCTTAGATACCCTGTACCCACGACACATGAGGGAATGAGCATCATGTGTATTCTATAGAGAGGAGGCGCGGAGCATGAAGACCAGTACGGCGAATCAACGGGTGTGGGAAACTCGAAGGCGGGCGACGCCTTGTCACTGTCATGAGTGTATTCATACTCGTGAATAGAATACAATTACTACCCAACAATTACCATGGTCATGCAGTATGTGATCACATGAATGGTGTGCTATTCTTGGACGGCTCCGTGCTTCCCCATCCCCACAGCTAGTCCAGTCCTGGTTATGTCTAGAACTGCATCGCATCATAGTTTTATCATGTTCGCTGATATCATGTTCGCCGATGTCACGCGTGGAGGGGGGAGGGAGCTGCGAAGTAATGTACCAGTTTATCTGCAGCACAGTAATTGTATGCAATACTGTTGTTACCATCCAAATATGAAAACGCCCCGCCGCCCAAACACCGAACGATGTGATGCGCTTCGCTGCTCCGTACCAAGGACCCTACTCATACAAATATCTCACTCGATCCCTCTTCTGCATAAAGATGGTCTTCTCGAATAATATGGCTATAGCCTTATCCTTCCTTCGCCTCCTCTTCCGCCAAACCATCTTCTCACGTCAACACGCCCGCCTGATTCGCCCCGACTACTTTCACCTTCATCACCGCCCATCCACTTCGGTTTCTTTATATCCTGTAACCACTTAGGCGTGTCCATAGTATCAATGGTATTTCTAAACCGGTGACCCAGCGCCTCAAAAAAGTTCTCATCCTCGGGCTCGGTCTGATGTGATGGCGGCACGCGACCAACCCTCCTCGCTGAGGTGTTAGCAACAGGTCTCGTGTTGGGCGATGTCCCTAGCGGGGTGGTTGGTCCAGTGCGGGAGGATGGTCCTGGCATGGACAGGATCGGGGCCGGTCTTGAACCAACCACAGCAGCGGAGCCGGCAATGCGGGCAGCCGCCTCGGAGCGGCGACCGCGGATAGCGGCAGAAGTCCCGTTGAGCTCGCGTTCAATCAGGTCGCGGCCCTCGCGCCAGGAGCCGGATCCATAAATGTTGGTGAAGTTTTCATCATTGTCGTCGTCAATAACGTCGATGCCGAATCCGACGGTGCGTTGTACTTTTTTGTACAGGCCAAAAAGGGTAGCACATACGGGTATGAGGATGAAGGCGGGGAAGAGGTCGTCGAACCGTTCGCCAAGTGGTGTCAGGTTGATGAGCTTCCCGAGGAAGTCGTAAAACACCGTGTTGCGATAGATGACACCGAGGAAGGTCATGAAGTTGTAGGAAAGAGGGACACTGAGGCGAGCCACCTGGCTGGCGTACCAAAAAGCCGACTCAGGCGCTGTGTTTCGACGGACCAGCGCGCGGCCTCGCCAGACCTTGACTTCAGTTATGGAAGTTAGAGCAGCCGCACACATGTAGAACATCCAAAAGGCAGCAATTACTTGGCCGGCAAAACCGACCCGTCCGCCTTCTGCTTCCCAGTGATGGATTACGCTGTACCGAATGACAGACAGAGTAGGGAGCAAACCCTTGACTACTTCAGACCAGACAATACAGGCCGAAGCTACAGCAAGGAAACCGCCGAATGCGACCCGGAAGTAGGGCACAAAGTGGTAGTGGAAGAGAAACCGCGTATACGGCGTCAAAGGACTATATCGATCCCAGAATCGGATATGTGGAACAGCAGAATTAAAGTCCAGTTTGCGCGATGCGGCAGAGTCCAGGATCGCTTGGGTCTTGATGGCATCTTCGAGCAGTCGGTTCCATTCTCCCACGTACCGTGCGCGCGCGTGCTTCGCCCTCACCAAACGTCTTGTGAGATCTGCCATGTACTTTTCCGTAATGACAGTGGGCAGTATCTTGCTGCTATCACTAGAGCCGAGGATCACGCGGGCTGTGGCGGGTCCTGACTCGGGAAGGTTTGTCAGGTCTACAAGCTCCTCGACCCAGTCCTGGAACAGCATTACACTGCCTCCTTTGCGCCGACTCAATTCGGACACCTGCATTTCGAGGTCTTCGAGACTCATCTCGGCGTCTTCCATCTGCTCGTACACCTTCGGGGCCTGCGCCTGTATCCTGCGCAGTTTACCACTGATATTCGCGTTCCGAAAGAGCCGCCGGGGGATAGCAACCAGGCCGTGGCCCATGAGATAGATGACCAGCACCAAACCCCAGCAGTAGGCAAGAGCCATTACAGTGCTCTGCAACGACTTGGAGAACCCTCCATAGGAAATCAGGACGTATATGAGCCCGAGGACCCCCGATCCAAAGACGAAGGCATAGTATTGGGCGTTCGCGCGCAGGGAGTCAAGGAGCTTGTCCTTTGGTTCACGGTAACCGGAGTCGGAGTACTCAGCAAGAATGGGAAGGATAAACCTAGCCGCCAATGAGCGAGGAATATCACATGAAACTCGACGGAAACATACCAAGTCAAGACAAAAGTCAGCCAGTACACAATTCTCCACGACACTTTCAGAGTTCCTCGCGTCAACCATATACCCCGCGCAGCAACGTCATCGGCCAAGGCGCTGGATGCCAGGTCGATGGGAACTAGCAAAATCATGCTTGCGGGAAGCCATAGCGCAAGGAAGACAGGAACTGAGAGGTAGGCCGGGGTCGTTCGCAGAGGCAAGTAGTATCGCAGGATGAGCAGCACAGCGGCCGAGATGAAGACGAGGGAGATGGTTGCGAACACCTCCGAGGGCACGGGTGACTGCGGCGTCGCGGGTTCGATCATGATGGATACCGATGGGACATAGCCATCCCGAAACAAAACAATAAGTGTGTTTCTTGCGATGCGGATGTCGTAATACTATGGTGTTGGTTTCCCGATCCAAGGTGAAGCAAGGGAAGCCTCGCAATCGCTCACCCACCCCGTTCAAGCGCTGAAACTCTTGGCGGAGGGTCCGATTATGTCACCCCGCTGCCACCGGGCAACTGCTGGGCCCTCTTTCGATAAGCCGGATTGGATTGGATTGCAGCTACGGAAACAGGGTTAGGGTCAACTTTTGCTCCACGCCGCCTGCTCAAAAGGGGAAAAAAGTCCTTGGCCGGAGGAGTCGCCATCACGCATCGGCTGCTTTGCCGGGACAGCGCCCGCTGTAACGGCGGCGTGAAGGAGGAGGGTGTCCGCTTTCTGATGCGCAGGCTCCCCGCCTTGTGCAACGGTTTATCACTTGCCAGCAAGGGGAATGGAGGGGCATAGGTGCCACTGGTATAATAGTCATGTCGCTCTTGCTCCTTCCTCAGGGCATCCGCTCCCCGTTCCTTACCCAAAGGCTGCTTCCTGCGGGGTTGGTTCGTTGCTTCTCGCGCACTCCACGCACCCAAAACACCAGATTCAATATGGAAGTTGAGCTCACAGCCCCCAACAACCGGAAGTGGATGCAACCACTGGGCCTCTTCATCAACAACGAGTTTGTCGAGAGCAGCGGCGCCCAGAAGATCGCTTCGATCAATCCCACGTAGGCCACGGGCCCCGGATGGACACTGCCAACGCCACTGCTAACGTGGATGCAGAACTGAGGAGGAGATCTGCTCAGTGCACGCCGCGACGGTTGACGATGTCGATCGGGCCGTCACTGCTGCCCGCAAGGCATTCAAGGATGCCTCGTGGAAGTCGTTGTCAGGTACCGAGCGGGGCGCGCTGATGCTGAAACTAGCAGACTTGGTTGCGCAGAATGCCGAAACACTGGCCACCATCGAGGCTCTCGACAACGGCAAGCCGTATACGGTGGCTTTGACCGAGAATGTGCCCGAGGTTGTAAATGTTCTCAAGTATTACGCTGGTTACGCAGACAAAAACTTTGGTCAAGTCATTGATGTCGGTCCTGCCAAGTTCGTCTACACGGTCAAGGAGCCATTGGGAGTCTGTGGCCAGATCATCCCTTGGAACTACCCCCTGGACATGGCGGCCTGGAAGCTGGGCCCCGCCCTGAGCTGTGGAAACACAATTGTCCTCAAACTCGCTGAGCAGACGCCGCTCTCAATGCTCTACGTAGCTAAGTTGATCAAGGAGGCCGGGTTTCCTCCGGGTGTTGTCAACATCATCAATGGCTACGGCAGAGAGGCGGGCGCCGCACTTGTCCAGCATCCCGGTGTGGACAAGATTGCCTTCACTGGAAGCACTGCCACTGGAAAGGAGATTATGAAGATGGCATCATCGAGCATGAAGAATATTACCCTCGAGACCGGAGGCAAATCACCGCTTATTGTCTTTGAGGATGCCGACTTGGACCTTGCCGCAACTTGGTCCCACATCGGTATCATGAGCAACCAGGGCCAGATCTGTACAGCTACGTCCCGCATCCTGGTACAAGAAAGCATTTATGATGACTTTGTTGAGAGCTTCAAGTCCAAGGTCAAGGAAGTCTCGGTTGTGGGTGACCCTTTCGACGAGAAGACATTCCAGGGGCCGCAGGTTACCAAGGCGCAATACGAGCGCGTCTTGAGCTACATCAACTCAGGCAAGGAGGAAGGTGCGACGGTTGTTCTTGGCGGCGAGCCAGCGCTTCAACAGGGCAAGGGCTTCTACATCGCCCCGACTGTCTTCACCAATGTGAAGCCTGGGATGAAGATCTTCCGTGAAGAGATCTTTGGCCCCTGCGTCGCCCTGGTGTCGTTCAAGACCGAAGAAGATGCGCTTCAGCTTGCAAACGACACAGCATACGGTCTGGGAGCTGCTCTCTTCACCAAGGACTTGGTGCGCGCGCACAGGGTGGCCCGGGAAATCGAGGCAGGCATGGTTTGGATCAATAGTAGCAATGACTCCGACTTTAGGATTCCTTTTGGAGGAGTGAAGCAGTCGGGCATTGGCAGAGAACTTGGCGAAGCTGGTCTCCAACCTTATTGCAATGTCAAGGCCATTCATGTGAACATGGCGGCGTGAGACTACGTATCTCGCGGCATTGTAGTAGCTATGTGAAATATGTTTATTCATAGTACAATTAGCTAGGTGCCTTATTCTCAGTACTATTCTTATTGTAGCGATTAACGCAACAATCTGAGCGCGTCATTGGGTGGGGATGTGCCCAGCAATCCACATTGTTGGGGCACCTTGATGATCCCCCACCTTTGCTGCCAAGACAAAGAGAGTTCAACCCCTGAAATATTGTTCAGCCTCTACTGCCAAGGTTTGGCGCGCTCGAACTCCATCATCTTTTCATGACAAAGTCAAAGAATTCAATAAAGATTTTGCCACTATTAGGCTAGGGGATTCTCCTTGCTGACTATCTTAAATTTTCCGCTTTAAAATAGTATTTTTCGTTGCAAATCGATGGGCTTTGGATTTGCAAAGTGGATCCCTACCCGAAGACACGAGCTAACAATCTTTCAGGCATTGTACTTCGTACTGAACTTCGTAAACCCGCTGCCAAGGTAAAAAGTTGACACTGCAGCAATGATCTGGCCCCAGCATCCATCGTCATTCGTGGCTCCAGATCTTTCCCATCTAACAAGGCAGATGCTTTGTCGGACATATTTTAATCTTCGGCCAACTCCAGCGTCCCCCCACAGCCTTGCCTTTTGTTTTTTAATTGTAAGCAAAGCCGCTACCTCGAGACTCGACAACGCAAACCCGCGCATCGGCGACTCCACGGGCCAGAGATGGCTCCCACGCTCCAAACCGCCTCTTATAACCTCTCCTACCCCCTCTACGCATGCGATTTCGACCCCCAAGATGCGAATAGGCTTATATTAGGTGGAGGAGGAGGTCCCGGCAGGAGCGGCGTGTCCAACAAAGTTAGTGTACTTGACGCATCTCAGCAGGACTCGCTGCAAGTCGTGTCGGAGCTTGACCTCAGCCGTGATGAGGACAGCGTCGCAAGCCTGGCCGTCGGCCCCAAGAGGAGGAATTCCCTGCTAGTTTATATGGGCATCAATTCAAGTCCACCCGAGGTGGAAAAGGGCAAGAACGAGCATTTCAGGATATTCGCTGTCGACCCGTCGGCAAAGCCAAAGGCGACTCCCAAGATCTCCGAGCTCTCCCGGTCCACCCTTTTCGCAGCAAAAGACAGTGATGCATACCAAAGAGTTCTCAGGTTATCGCCACCGTTTCGAGATAAGCCGCAGATCGGTGCTATCGCAACAGGGTTTGCCAAAACTCCCGAGATCGCCGTCTTCGATGTGCCAGCCACGGGTGTGGCGTCGCCTAAGATGCGTGGGAGGCTGGAGCTGACCAAGGAAGCTGTGGATATGGATGTGCTCCAGACGGACGATGGCGAATACCAGCTCGTTTACTGTGACGAGTATGAAATCTATACCATGACCATTGGAAAGAAGACAAGCGACGTACCGCAATGCATCTTCACTATGCCCCACGACGAGTCGCCCCGGCCATCGTTCCGCTCGTTGCGATTCCTCACGCCCACCTTTGTCCTGGCCGCTGCCAATATCCCCAAAGCCGGTGGGGTGGTGCTACAAGGTTTCCGCCTACCTAGGTATGAACAGGGTTCAGAGGCAAAGGCCCGCCTCGCCATTTCGGCGAGGCTTCCCAAGACGGTCACCCGCTGCACTGGCATGACGGCGCGCAACCTCTCACCACCCAGCGCCCCGACGACCAAGTATGGCGATGCTGAGTTTGTCATCGCCGTTGCGGGAGCCGACTGCTCTGTCACGCTATACAAGCTCGACCACCAATCTGTGGGCGAAATCGAGCTGCTCGTCAACCTCCATCTCATCACCTCCCTCAAGGCCGTACACCCCGGACCTATCTCAGGCCTCGCTTTCTCGCACTTTGTCCCTCCCAAAATCTCCACCATGCGCCAACTTCACGTCAAGCTAGTCTCGATCGGCTCCATGGGCAATTCTTGCGTCGTACATTCGATACCGCTCACGCGCCTCGTGGAAAAGTCTGCCAACCGCCGACCTGGCCCGCCTCGTCCACCGCGCTACGTTGTTGCAATGAAGAGCCATGGTCCATCCGCGCGTGGCTTGGTCCTCGTCCTGGCCCTCATTGTCGCCATTCTCGCGGTCGTCGGCCAGAGCTTCCTTGAAGTTACGGGCGTGTCACCTCCTATCCTTAACGCCCGCCGTGTCGTTCCCCTCAGGTGGCAGGCTCCCATACGTGAGGACGTGTCTGTCCTGAACCATAACGATGGCGAAGAATCTAAGGGCTTCCTAGCTGAATATCTGGCAGAAAAGAACCTCGCTGCCGACGAGAAGGTGGTCGTACTCGATGTAGAACCTGAAGGCAAAGACGTCAAGCTCAAGGTTGATGCTCATGACGAGGAGACCCATGGCCCCGCTGTTGAGTGGAGCGAACTACCCCGAGAGCAAAAGGCTGCGTGGAAGGAGAAACTTAAGCGCGCAGGTCATTGGGGTGAGGAGATGGGCGAGGCCGTTTTCAAGGGCGTATTGTTTGGCGAGATTGGCGGGTTAGTGGGTGGGATCGTGAGGGAGCTGTGAAGTACCATTACGCCTTCTTCGGATAATGTAATATGATCAAGTCGAGACGCTTGCTCTTGACGGGATGGGCTGAACTTGATGAGGGGGTTCCGAGGCTTTGTATCTATTTTTTTTTCTTCGTCACGCTGGTTGGATGATTGGGCGGAAGAAGCAGGATGGGCGGATGGACGAATTCATGGATGGCATGGCACAACATGGCATGGCATTTCCAGTTTCAGTATATCCTACTAGATGTCATTTTATTTACTTGGGTTGTTTGGACTTACACTAGTTTTCTTTGGAAGCGGGTGATAGAAAGTCGGGGTTTTTTTTTATAGATAAACTCGAGTCAGACAGTCAGTCACGCCTTTGTTGCTTGTTGGCGTCACAACCTTTGATATCTAGAAACACAAATAACATCTGGGGGCGTAGACGCCATACATGCAGAAAAATGCCCAATCTAGAACCAAGGAACCAGGTTGGGTAATACAGGGTACTCCTCCCCATTAATGACCTCAGTCTCATACCCTCTGGTTTGCATACCCGTTCTGGGCCTTTCGAGTCCTTCGTCTTGAACCCCATCACCGCCCCTCTTCCAGATTTGGCCACATTCACCGGGTACGTACTGGGCGGCGTCCATCTGCAGCGTCATCTTGATCTCGGGACAGTAATCCCAAATGTGCTTGCGGAGGCCAGGGGTTCCCCAGATGCCACCCGGCAAGATTTTGCCGCTGCCTCCGGTGTGGTACCCCATGGGCTCGTAAAAGCCTTCACGCCAGTCGTCAATGCTTTCGACGTAAGCACCCTGCTTCGCCTTTTCCAACATGGTCTTCCTGGCTGTCTCATTCAGTCTACCCTGCGGATGTTCGATGCTGACTGTTTTCCCTTGAAATTGCTCCCCTGAGAATACGGCAGAGACAGTACCGTTGGCGAGGTGAGCGCCAGGCCGATGACCAAGACGTTCGGTGAGCCAAAGGTCCTCAGGCTCTGAACCGTCACGGCGAATCTGGTTACGGAGAATTTCGATGATGGCACTGACACGGCGAAGCGAGAGACCACCATTGCCGCCGAATCTGTCTTTCATGCTCCAGGGTGCGCCGACCCAGTCGTAGTGCAGGTAGTCGTTGAGGGTGCGGCGACTGTTGGCACAGAGCATACTGTCCGTCTGGAAGACAAGGAGCCATTCGGCAGGGGCTAAGAGCTTCTCGTATACCCATAGGTTGGTGAGAAACCGGCTGATTTCTTCCTGCGAGCCTGTGGTCATGTTGGCGGGGATATATGTCAAGTCAAGCTTGCCTGCGGCGACCTGGGCGCGGATGGCTACAGAAGAATTGATGGCCACTACCGACTCGATTGAGCCCATGAAGCGAAATCTCCAGTCCGGGGGGACGACGCTGATGAAATGCAGCATCAAAGGAGCCAGCACTGGGTTGGGACGGTTCTCAATGAGCAACGCGACCTTGGAGACGTTGAACTTGGGGGCTTGGTACTCGAAGGAGACTCTTGGGAGAGACACGCCAACAGCAGGGAGCATTGCGCGAACAAGGTAAATGGTGAGTAACCTAGCGAGTGTCAGTTATCTGTTTCTGTCTTCTGTTGATAGGTTCCATACAAGAGAACCGCGACGGATAGCAGACGGATTCGTCGGCTTGCTCGCGCGCATAATACCCTCGAGAGCTGGGCATGCTCAAGATGTTTGAAGAGGGCCATAGCCGCCTGAGCTCTCGCCGTTTCCCTCAACTCGTGTGCGGGTCGACGGCAAGGTTGAGGGAGTCTGACGAGATTCGTGACCCAATGTCCGAGTTCTCAGCTAGTTACCGCATTATCCTGTAATAGGACATGTCATCTTGCCGTCGTGGCAGTAGTGTCTGAGTGAACTTCATGGTGGGTGACTAGAGAACTGACAAATGGATACAAGGGCTTTTTCTCCTGTTGGTAACTACCTAGGTATGCATTAGGGGTAGTCGTTAGGACTAGTAGGTGTGTATGCATGGGTTCGTCCCAATATTGATATGCAAGCACGGGAGCTAGCATTTGGCTGCCCGGCAGGGACTAGGGATGACGAACTTGCTGGTGGCACGAGTTGCTAGTCATTGGTGTCGACGATACCGAAGAGACGAAAGGAGAGGAGGGATCTCAGTCGGCGGGGAAACTCAGTGATCCAGTTTGCCAGTTCAGTATTATTCTTGCCTCTCAAGTCGGGGCTGGGATGTCAATCTGCGGGGATCAGAGCTCGATGAGTTTTCCGCTCAGTAACCCTTGCCCCTCCCCAAAACCAAAGATGCCTTTTCACTGCAACCATGACCAAAAGGGTTCTCCGGTGTGTTATACTGAAGAAAATGCCAGGTTGGCACATTGCCAGCCTGTCAACTCTGTCGTGTTGTCGCGAGTTTTTTTTTTTTTCTTTTCCCTTACTTGACCCATGTCCTTATCTTTGACGTCAACTACGAAGCGCACCAGCTCTCAATAGTGTCGTTTCGAATCAGTTGCGTACCCCGACCGCTCAGGACACGTCCTGCGCTGTATCTTTGACTTTCTGGCTACGTATCAGCGAGTATTGTCGACAAGAAAGGTGGCCAGACAATTCCGTCGAGAAATGCAACACTACAGCCAGATGCGGGAAGGCATTCAGCCCCTTTTCCCGTACCTCCCAACGTTGCAGCTCTTGGGTCAGTCCAAGCGTTCCCTAACAGTTAACGCTTGGTTGCCGCCTTGGCAAATGATAATGACTTCTCTGTCATGATGTGCTCAAAATAAATCGCCTGCCGCCTTAGACCGTCGCGAAGGGACATCAACTCTGACCTCCTTGGACCAGCGATGAGCTGCTAGCCATCGTGCTCAAATGACCACACTCGTTTGAACCCATTTTCTTCCAGCCATGGCGGTTGTTCCTGCACCCACGCCATCATCATTCACGCTTCCACGCACCAACCTCTTCGTCTTTCTCTCTTTGCTTTTAACGTAAGCATTGAACACGACCTACTCGAGTGAAGACTTACTGACATTGCCTTGTCAAGCTGGTGGTTAGCATTCAACCTGCCACATTATGAGTCCGCCATCAAGGAAACTCTCCGTGTGAGGCTGGACGAAACAAGGCAGAAGATGCCGACCGTCAAAATTGACTGGACAAACAATCGGGATCCCCGCCATACTTACAGTCCCTCGAAACTCGCCCTCATGATTGAGCCACGACCGTTGCCACACCTGGTGCCGCAGATGCTGCACATGATGTCTGTCGTCCCACCCGATTGGCGCTTTTTGTTCATCGGCTCAGAGCAGAGTACCGTGAGTGCGGGGAGAGCATATTCGATCAAGTACCAACAGGCTATCGGCAAGCTGGACTTGATGTTGCTACCTGAGCCTTGGAATATCAGCAGCAAGGAGCACATCGATAGAACCTTGACTGACCTTCGATTCTATGATGAATTTCTTCCCGGTGTAGAGTGGCTTCTAAAGTTCGAATCAGATAGTATTCTATGCGCCAACTCCGCAACGAGTCTCGAGGACTGGCTGGACTTTGACTGGGTTGGTGCGCCTCAGTAAGTTCCATGTTCTCCCACCCCCGCGAACTGCGCCTGACAATCCCCAGAGGCTGGAATGATGCGACGTCGGGCGGCAGTGGCCTGACTCTTCGCCGGGTATCCATTATCCGCCGAATCTTAAGCTTTCAGGCACGTTATAACGACACCGAGCCCGAACACGAATGGTTTGGCAAGCGAGTCACTCTCCTCCCTGGCGCAAAGGTGGCTGCCGACCGAGAGAAAGCCCTTGCAATGGAGAACATTTATGTTCCCGACGCCATGGGTTACCATTTCCCAGGTCAAAGCCTGGCTAGTCCAGTATGGGGGGTCCGGAAAAGACGTATGGCCTTGTTTGGGTACTGTCCCGAAGTGAGCATGTTATTGAACATGAAGCTCGAGAGAGAACGATGCCCGGGCGATACAGACAACGAGCAGATTAGACCAACGACTGCTTTCGAAGAACGGCGGAAGAAGTTCTTGGAGAAGCTGAAACAGCAGCAGGAAAAAGAGAAGGCAAGTCTCAAGGCAGAAGCAGAAGTAGAATCTCTATCTCAGGGTATGGCGACTGCAGCCTAGACTGAGGGAGATACAAAAGTGGCTCAAATACAGCACAGAGCTTGGCGCATTATGACATCTATTCCAATCGGCACCCGGCATGAAGCCATCGACAGGACACTCGGGGATTACAAAAGCCCTTCGCGGATATCGGCACGGACAAAGCCGTCCCTAAAGCGGTCCGGGCTTGACACATGAGTTGTCGTCCGCTACAAAAGAACCTCGAAAATATTGAGAGGTGGTAAGCCATGATAGCTGGTTGCTGGGCTATGAGGAGAGGAAACATTGGACGGCGGCATCGGTGTCGAGGAGATAATGCTAGGTGCAGATCACCACGGAAGGCGCTGCATGACACGTTACGGTAACGGCAACCTATGCGTTGCTTACCGCAAGCTGATGGGATCTGGCAAAGAGCGCACGCGAGGCTATAGTGCGAGCGATGACGACTGCTCTCAAATTGGGTGTTTAGCTAGTCCCTGTCAAGGGAACCTTCCGTTACAACAAGGGGAAGGGGGATGGTTGCAACGGGTTAGGACACCTGCACGGAAAATTCGATCAATTTTCCAGTGCCCCAAGCATCACTCTTTCCTCTCCGCCCATGTTTGTGGTGCTCTCGCCATCATCTGTGCTTAGGTGATGGCGTAATCCCCACGTCAAAACAATTGCATGCTGTTCCTTCCCGGGTTTCGCTGGGCTGCAACATCTCCGTCCGTTTACAGTTTGAAGCCAAGTTTCTCGCGCATTTGGCAACTTCTCCCTCCCATTTACTCTCCATCTCGATCGCTGCTTGTCTCTCGACTAATCCCTTGGACGACAGGCCGGACGATGCGAGTTGACCCATCGGAGAATTGAAGCGACGTCACAGCGCTGCAACACCACGTTGGCCCCCCTAGTGTAAAACTTCTCGAACCTTTGGACAGGCGCAGGACAAGCACACCAAAATCCGGCTCCAAATTGCGGTTGCGTGGACTCGCCCCGGACTTCCTCCGTATTCGCTTCGTTGGTACGACGAAAACGGGAAGCGATGCAGCCCTGGCTTGCTTATGCTGAGGTCTTTCCCTATCCTTGCGGTTGGCCGGTTGCTCACTTCCGTAGCTCCACGATAATATTTGAGGCGACTTCAGCCAAAATAAAAAGGTGCGGTAGCGCAGCCATGCCCCATATTTAGGCCATTTTGCCGCGTCACTGCTCTTGGGATCATACCAAGCTTCGAGTCCAAGACCGCCTAGCACGTCCTAGATCTGCCGGGAAGCGAACATCAACCCTGCGGCTGATCACCACATCGTGACATCTGGGGTCCCGCCATCCCGCGAGGGGGTCGTTCTACAGTGGGGTGACAAAAGTATCGACCCAACCCCACATTTGCATTTTTCCAACCCACTACCCCTATACTTGAAAGCTTTGCAGATATGCCAGTTATATAGCAAACCCCATACAAATTGCATTTCCAGGATACTAAGAAGCAGAGCTTTCAAATGAGACTAGTTAGTACTTGGTATACCACCCATCGGCCTCAATCACCGCCTGCAACCTCTTCACCATCCCCAAAAGCAGCTT
>Ga0247765_1000087_pt1 | contig 69547 bp, 58 predicted proteins | sample UWRJL106311C6_FD_179949 | JGI IMG/M metagenome (GOLD analysis project Ga0247765, IMG submission 179949) | Plant litter microbial communities from Arlington Agricultural Research Station in Wisconsin, United States - UWRJ-L106-311C-6 | ecosystem: Environmental > Terrestrial > Plant litter >... | reverse complement strand
CTTACGCCGTGCATAGGGTGGGTGCCACCCACCGGCCCTAATGGCCACGCGGAACTTCTACCGTAACTACCTAGGTGGAAAACGCTGCTCCTGCGTTGCGAGGTATCCTGTCAACCGGTGCTACGTACAAAAACCCCCCTAGTCCTGATCAGGCCTTGGCCTCTGGTTTCCCAGGGGGGGCTGGCCATCGGTCATCGATTTGTATACTTCCGTTCTACCAATTGGTGAGGTCCCCCTGCGAGGGCGTACCGCCCTCGCTGGTATCTATCTCCTAGGGCTAGTTATTATCCAAGACCATTACTGTTTCTACTGACTGGCACGTTAGGGCCGTAAGCATTTGTAAGATGTTTCTGGAACCGTGGTTAGTTCGTACCGGGGCTAAGGAGGCCGGGGGGCGACCCCTTGGCCTACAGGGCTGGTCCGCCTCGGTTGGTTCTACCTATCTCTTCCTCGTAACGGCGCCGTTACAAAGTCCAACTAAAGTCGGATTAGCCGCTATTATCGCGTTTTCCTAAGTTATTTTCTTTAAATAATTAGGGGAGATAAAATACCGGGGTCTATCTACCCATCGCTTTTTAACCTAAGTAATCTACTTTACCCTTACCAGGTACTATTTAAACTATATTAAGTGTTTCTTAGCATAGTTAACGTAGTGCGTTTGGGTTATATACGATCCTTTAAGCATCGCCTCCTCCAGATTATCCTTCTTCGCCTAGCACTTAGTTTCCTTATAGGTCGAGCTACAGTATCTACAACGTACCGCTTTAATAGCATATATCTTTGCCATATAGCCAAAACCGTAGTAACGATAGTACTACCGCAGGGTGATACTATTAGCAAAGGGCTCGTAAAGATACCAGGTACCCTCTACCACTACGCCCCAGGTGTAAAGGGTGTTCGCTTTGTTTATAATACTAGTAGTAACGTAAAGGGGTGTTCTTGTTTTCTTCTTGGCCGTCTTAGGCACTACTACCCGGACAACCTTAACCTTATTCTTGTCTTTAATCTTCTCTAGCAGGTACTATAGTATTACTACCCCGCGTACTCGCTACGAGCTCAACTCGTAAGCGACTATAATATAGCTTTTGCGGGTTACAATTGCTACTTAGGTAAACACCCTCTTTACCCAGCCTATATTGGTTTTCGTAAATTTTCGGGCCTCCTCCGTATCGAATATAATCTTCCAGTTGCTACTGGGCAAGTAGTGCGCTACACGCGCCCTAACCGAGGCCGAGGCGTCGCCGCTGCAACCGCTACTAATAACGTAGTTAATTAAATCTACTATATTTCTATTACTTTTATAGTTGTCGTCCTTCTTTTAGCCCATCTATACTATTACTTCCAAAATATATACCCTAGGGATATATTTAGCCAGTATTAAGGCAGCTACCTAGGCCTAAGACTTACCAGCCGTAGCCGGGGTCTAAGGCCCCGTAGCGACTTTAGTACGGACGCTTAGCTTATTCTTAATAGCGTTTAATCTATTAAGGACTTTTTATATCAGGTCGGGCCCAATAGGTATAGGCTTCTCTCCTAAGAACTTAATAACGATAACTACCAGCTTGTAATAAGCTACTAGGGTGATCAAGGAAGAGCCCGATGCTGCTGCGATACACAGGTGATTCACTAGCGATGAGTTGATAAAGCAGACTCCATTCCAATATAGTGACTGATTCTTGCAGAAGGGAAAAACCCCCTGCAAACGCCAACTACCTATAGCGGCTTTTATACGTATACTGACTTATTACGTCACTACTGCCCCCGGCGCTACGTAGGCGTTACGGCGGGGTTTCGCAGGTTATATTACAATTATCCCCCTTTTTCCCAGAGCTATCCTTAACTTTAAGGGCTATTCCAGTTTAATTTTACTAAGTCCCAGTATAACGTAATTTCTCCAGTACTACCCTACCTTATTTCGCAAGCGATTCGCTACGTAATCTTCATCGCCCCACTTTCCGCCACTAATCACCCCGCTAACAATCCCAAGTCCAATTACCCTACTAAGATTCCAAAATCAGATTACCCCGTTTATAATAATTCCAAAGTCAAATTATCCCGTTAAATTTAATTACTTTACTCTTCTCTACGTAATTCTTCCTTTTCTCTTTATTACTATACTTATTTCCACCTTCTTTTTCTTTATTTCACCCTCTCCTCGCATACGATTCGGAATAGCAGCTTCCTTTATCAATTTTGCTACCTTTAAGGTAAAATAAGTAGCTGCAAATAACCTATATATATACTATATCTATTTCGCGGCAGCTTGTAGCCAGCCTACAAAAAAATACCTTCCTCCTACTAGTAAGATTTTTTTGCCTAATTATATCGTCGGTTTATTAAAATCGTCTTAGTACAATAACTATCAGATTTTGAAAGATTCCTACTATATAATACGTATTTAACCCCATTTATACGCGTCTCGTTAATAAATCTAATCTAGGTTCCTATTAGTATAGAAGGCGATTTGTTCAACCTTTTAACGCTTATTTGATTTACTAATAAAATTCTAGGTAAGAAGCCCAAATCTAAAAAAGCTATTCCGAACCCCGTACCCCTTCCCAAATCTCCTACCCCTCCTAATAATAACCTTAGTAATCTAAGAAACGTAACTGAATTAAAGGAAAGTTGTAACAATATTAAATACCCTACAGGTAATAATAAGGATAATAATAATAATAGCGTCAATTTTCGTAATTTTATTGCTTCCGCTACTAATTTTTTTATAGCTATTTTTAAAAATTATAAAAAAACGTATCGCTAAGCGTATAATCTTAATACCGGCGTAAAGGCTACTAGGGTAAGTATTGTATACTTTTCGCCTAGTTCTCGCCTAATATTTTTCTTAGCTTAAAGTTATTGGTTATTAAACTTTAGTAAAGAGATAGAAAAAAACCAAAGTATTTAACAATCCCCGCCCTATTATAATTTTACCCCTAAAGGTTAATTCTTAAAATTGTTTCGTAGTTATTTCGGCACCTAATCGCTTATTTAGAGAAGTATTAATATTCTGGCCGAAACTGAGGCTAAATATAATAATATTATACGACGTTAGGAGGTCGTATAAAAGATTTACCTTAAGCCTTTCCAAATGGAATATAATTCGTAAATGGTAGCGAAGCGTAAGCTTATTATAGAGCTTTCGAATTATTTGCAACAGGAGAAGGGTATTAATATTACCGATATTAGGGTCGCCTTTAGCGATCTAAAGCCTTTATAGGATCTTATTTCTCTTCCCTCTTTTTAAATTTCTATCGTTTATTAACCTATTAATTAAAAGTTTAATTCCGTTTCAAATACGTTTCCTATACGCTTTAATCTAATCTTTTCTTATATCTATTAGTTTCGTAATTAAAAATTGTAACGAAACCTTTTCTTCCTCCCTCTTTTTTACTTACGGGCTTTTTTTTAGCATAATCTCTTTTAAACTTAGCTATTAAAGTTGGGGCATTCTCCAGATCCTCCTCTCCTAGCTATTAATTATATTTTAATAACTACCCTACTTATTTAATTAGCTATTTCGTTTCGTTGTCGATTTACCTATAATCCCGAATCTCCTTAACTTCCTATTCCTCGTCGTTTTCCAATTAAGGTATCGGTAAGGGTTCCTATCCTAACCTATATATATATAATTTTAGTAAATTAATTAAAAATATATTATATAACCTATTATATTAAATTGGGAGGTAGAGGCGATATATTAGCGAATTAATCCTATTTAAAATACGAAACGGCCTTATAAATTTCGGCGTAAGCTTCTCTAACCCTAATTTTAGTTTTAAATTTTTTATTAATAATATTACTAGTTGGTTTTTTCGAAATTCTCAACTTTAATACTTTTTGTTATAGTATTACTTTTACGCTTTAATTACCCTTGCCTAATTCTCTTTTAATCGCTAGTGGATTTTTGTAACAAGCTGCAGGATGATCAAGGAAGATGCCCCGGTACTGAAGCGATACGCTGGCGAGTCACTGCTGGGATACTGAGCTTGTGTCGTAAGTGATGCATTGACTGATTCTTGCCGGAGGGAAGTTCCCCCTGGCAGGCCTGCGCGCTGCAGCTACTATTTAAGCGCTAACCAATCGCCATCGTTTCGCCGGCTGCACCGCACCCATTACAATTTTTTAAAGCTTTTCGATTTACTTAATTGCTATTGGTACTTTTCCTACTAATATATCGCCCCTGATTTAATTATAAAATAAGGGGTTAAAGCCCATTAGCGCTTCGAAGGGTGCGACTTTTGTTATAGTATTAATTACATTATTGTAAATAAATTCCGCCTCCGCTAGTAAATAAGCCCAATTTGGCTTTTCTTTATCGCAGAAAACCCTTAGGTAATACTTTAACATCTAATTTATTCGTTTTATCTAATTGTTAGTTTAGGGGTAAAACGCTATTAATAATCGTCTTTTTATTTGTAAGATGTAGTAGAGGTCGTTTTAAAACTAACTTGTGAAAATAAACCCTTTGTTACTTACCACCCCTTCTGGGGCCCCTACTCCTTTTTTGGCACTTAATCTCTTTATGGAACAAAACCGCTAATTTTTGGCTTGTAATGGTCTGATTAATAGTAAAGTAGTACATCATCTTCGTAAACCTGTTTACTATAACTAGAATTACGTCTACTTCTTCCCCTTCCCGGAGGTAAATCGGGGGTAATTTAGTAATTAGGTTTATTAATAGTTCCTGGTATGGCCTGGAAGGTTGGGGTAGGGATTGTAGTTCTCTATATAGCCTATGTTTTTTTAACTTCCTAAATTAGTAGATGTTATAAGATTTGTAGTAGTCCTTGACGTTTTTATTGATGTTGTTCCAGAAGTATTTGCGTTAAATCCTTTCCAGGGTTTGTTGAACTCCAAAGTAGCCTATTAGTATATTGTTATAGTAAACCTGGAGGATTGCGCTTTTTACGCTTTCTTTTGCGGGTATAAATAAACGCCCTTTGTGTAATAACTTTCCGTTTATACCTTGTAACTAATCTTTTGATGTGTGACTAAGTTGCAGGCTTTTCAGCCTTTTAATAATTTTTTAAGTTTACTCGTCATTTTTTTGCAACTTTAAAACCAGGTCCCGTAATAGGGTACTTAACTGGGGTTTAAAAGTACGTTCTTTTTAGGCTGTAGCTTTGGCTACCTAGATAGGGAGTATTTATCCTTAATTAAGCTAATTTTTAGAAGGTACCTCCTCCCCCCCGTTTTGTTTATTAATTAATAGTTGAAATACTTAAATAAACTTTCGCCTCGGACCCTTTTTTTCTTTGGGTATTATCCGGGCTGTAAACTCTGCTCGTATTAATTACGCTTTCGCTATTTTGTTTTTAATTACTGGGAGCTATTCCAGCTTATCTTTAAGCTTCTTATTTACGTAATCTAACCTTTTTAAAAGCGTATTGGCTGGGTTTCGCTTACCCGCCTGGTACTTAATAATAAAGTTGTACTTTATTAGATATATATATTATTTGGCTTATTTACTATTTAGATAATTTTATTTTATAAATCCCTGAAGATTATTATGATTTGAAAGGACGGTGATTTGCTTACGACTTCCTTTTAAGTAATATTTCTACTATTTAAAGTACTTTATAATAGTTATTAACTTTTTATTTGCCGTTAAGTAAGCTAACTGGTCCTGCTTAAACTTGGCCGACCAGAACGTTACGGGGTGTTTTCGGCCGTTATTTGCTAGTTGTAAGAGAATGGCGCCTATAGCGAAGTAAGAAGCGTTGGTTTTGATAATAATGGGTTTCTCGGGGTTGAAATGTTGTAGTATGGGGGTGGTGGTAAAGGTGTGCTTGAGTCGCCGGAATATTGTATGCTTTTCGTTATTAAGTTGGACCTTACTTAGTTTTCGCCCGTTTTTTATACCTTATAGTATATTATATAGCGGTTTGGTAATATTAGAGAAATTTTATACGAATTGTTAATAAAAGTTGCAAAACCTAATAAAAATTTGGATATTATAAAAGGATTGGGGTTCCGGCTAATTAAGAACCGTCCGAATTTGCGAAGAATTAATAAATATTCCCTTTTTCCCAACCGTATACCTAAGAAACTTAACCTTATTTTTATAAAATTCGTATTTATTTAGGTTATAAAACAGACTGGCTTTCCGCAGTTGTTTTATTACTTATTAAAAGTACTAGGTATGTAATTTACGGTTTGGGGAGAAGATTAGAATATTATTAAGATATACTACCGCGAAGGTATTAAGATACCCGCGAAGGGTATGTTAAATGTAGTGTTAAAAGGTGGCTAGCGTGTTGGTAAGGCCTATGGGTATAACGAGATATTCGAATAATCCGTATTGAGTTCGGAAAGTAGTTTTCTATTCTTCCCCTTTCTTTATTCGGATCCGGTAATAGGTATCCTTTAAATCTACCTTATTAAAGAACTTTGCGTTTGAAGCCCTATCGAGGATTTCCGAAATAAGGGGTAAAGGGTAGTGATTTTTAACCGTAATTTTATTTAAACCTTAATAGTCTACGTAAAGGTATAAAAAACCGTCCTTTTTTGGAATAAATATAATAGGGGATACTGCTGGGCTTTTGCTATATTTTATCCATCCTTTTGCTAGGTTTTTTTCCAGATACTTCTGAAACGCTTTTAATTCGACTTTTAATAGCGGGTATAATTTTTTAAATGGGGGAGTAGTATTTTCTATTAAGGGAATAAAATGGTTAAACTGGTAATAATGGGGTAGTATAGTAGCCTTGGAAAGATCTATTATATTTTTAAAATCTATTAATTTTATAGGTTATTTTCCCTCTTTTCCCTTAATCTTCGCTTCCTCTTCCTCCCTTAGTAGAACGCAATTTGGAATCTTAAGTTAAGGTATAATTATAAATATATAGGCTTCTTTTCTATAGGATTTAAAAAATCGATGTAGTATTTAAATATATATAACGTTTGTATTAATTGTAAATTACTACTAATTATCTTTTAGGAATAGTAGGACGGCCTCCTTACTTAAAGTAGGCATTTTTAATAATAGGGGGGAGTCTTCTTCCGAGTGTATTTTGCGAATAGCTGTATAAGGAATAGTAAGGGTACGGGTACGGTTCCGATTATTAAATAGTTATATTAGTATTTTAAATACTTTTAAACTTTTATATACTTTTTTATTAAGGTACTGTAAATGAGGGGATTTGTTGGTAACTTACTGCAAATTATATTTTAAGGTAAAAATATAATTAATAATATTAATTTTAGTATAGAAATCTAACTTTACAGTAATAGGTAAAGAAGAAAATAAAAGTAAAATAGCGTTAATTTATATTTGGGTATAAATTGCTACGTTATATAAGGCCTCCTTGTTATTATAGCCGATTAAGGAAATTAGTCGTTTCCCTGGTTTTTCGCTACTGAATTGTTGGGGAGTTGCTAATACCCCCGCCCTCGCAGTACTCCTTGGTTTGCTACTATTTAATTAATTAGATGGTTGGGATAGTTTGGTGCTATATGCCCTATTCCTTTATACGTAAAATACTAAACGGTTAAAGACGGTAGGCTACTTTGAGATATTTGGGGCTGTCGTCCTTGGTAACTATGGGTCCCGTAATTATTATAATTACCCCTTATTTCGCTTTTACCTTAATTCCGGCTTATTTCAGGAAGGATATGCTCCTATTGGAATTAGGGGTTATACTATACTTAGTAGGTTATTTTAACTATTTCCTCCTAATTTTCGGGTTTATTGCCGTAATAATAAAAATTAAAATAGTCGCGAAGCTTTTTAGCTAGTTTTAAGAAGAACTTTATTAAACGCTTTTTTTCGCTTTAGCGGGGAAACTGTACTTTTAAACTTTTAAGATACGAGTAAAACTCCTATAGTAACTAGGTAATATACTAGGTAGCTGCTTTTAGGGCCTCGCTAGTAAAAGTATCTTGGTTACCTATATTATGGATTAAATTACCAGTTTATTCTTTAAAATAAGCCTAATTTGTATCGTAGGCAATTCGCTTATTATCCGGTTACGTATCGCGATAATTATACCAACGACTTCGAATATTGGAATTTATATATTTAAAGCTAAAAAGGATCCGGTTCTTTACTAAGTAAAAACGTTAGGGGTCTTTTGCAAAGGCGCGTTCCAAATCCTGTAACTATTTCTAGTAACGGCGAAAAGTCATCTTAGTATTAAATTAAATAATATTTTTAACCTTAATAGCTTTTTTCGATTCCTAAGTTGGAAATTCGCTACGTTAGCGTTTCCTACGCGATTTATTTGCAATTCCAAGCCGATTTAACAGGTTTTTCTCTCGCTTTTTAACCTGTATTAATCGCTTTAATATACGGATACAATTTTTCGTACGCTATAGGTTTGATTTAGTAGGCGTAGTTAGGCCTATCGGTTCCTTTAAGCCGCGTCCCTGGGGAGATGCTAGCGATTTACCCGGGGATTGTAAAGGCGTGCGATTGCTTGGTAATGTAATACCTACTTTCGGGACAATACGCTCCGGGGTACTCAGCATTAGCGATATTTTAGTTAATTGGGGTAGAAGAATCAGAAATATAATAAGCTACTAGGGTGATTAAGGAAGAGCCCAATGCTGTTACGATATATAGGTGATTTACTAGCGATAAGTTAATAAAGCAGATTCTATTTTAATACAGTAACTGATTCTTGCAGAAGGGAAAAACCCCCTGCGAGCGCCAACTACCTACAGCGGCTTTTATGCGTGTGCTGACCTATTGCGTCACTGCTGCCCCCGGCGCTGCGCAGGCGCTGCGGCGGGGTTTCGCAGGTCACATTACACAGCTCTACCAGGTAAGTAATAACTTCGCTCGCTTCCGGGTCCCCGTTACCAGTACAACCTTATATATAGCTCGTTACTTTACTTAAAAACATAAAAGTAGCAGCTAGCTACCCCTAAGGTATAATCGGTACGGGTTTTTCAAAGATATCGTTATCTTCATCGTTAGGGACCTCCTTAATTCTACTCTCGCTAAGAGCTCGCCCCGTACGCGGGGTGAATTCTCTACTACTATTGGCTATTGTAGGGTGGTGAGGGTATTCTGCCGGCCCCACCCTACGAGAAAACTTGGGGGCGGAGGAGGCAATCGCCCGGTTTCCCTTGAGCGACCCAGCTGCGCCAGCGCCGCGATTGCGCTTTTTTTTCGATCCTATAGGGACTGAATGGTTGTCGTTATCGATCGATTCCAGGTGGTTGCGTCGTTTTTGGCCGTGTGCGCGAGCAGATGCGCCGGTCCTGGGTTCTCACGGAGTTTTTGCCGTAATACCTTTATTATAAGTAACGGCCTCTATCCCTAGAATACGCCGCCCTAAATTCTACATACCGCCCGTTGGGGTTATACGCCGTATGTTTCCTTTAAATCCTATTTCTAAGAGATTTTAAAGTTAGCCAAACCCTAATCCAACGTAGGCACCTATAGTTAGGGTACTAATAATTGTTAAAATAAAAAGCTAATAGTGCCTTGTGTAGCAGTGGCTGTAGTGGCTGTAGAGGAGTGGCACTACAGGGGAGCAAATTCTGGGCCCCCTCGGCTAGAGTTGAAGCGATTCGGCTAACTGAAATGGTAGCCAGTCTGAGCAAAATCCTGAGCAGGGACTGAGCCGAGCCTGAGCCAGGGTGAGCAACGTCACGTGGTCAAGATCCGAAAGGAAAAAACAAGACATAAACAAACCAGCTGTAAGAACTTTTGTAGGTCACGCCACGACACCCAGAAACAGCCTCCCTCAGATTGTAAGTATGATAATGGACGAGAAGACAGAATTCAGGTCCTATGTGATGTGGCCGTATTAAGCACAGTGGATTACGTGTTGACAGCTGTAAATCTCTGATCCATAGTGCAGTCGTCGAGCTAACGAAAAAAAAAAAAAAAAAAAAACCGGTGTCATTGATGTATCAGCGCATCAAAGTGGATTAGGTAGGTGAAAAACTACCTAGGTACCTGCATGTAGTCATCAACTCTCAAGCTGTCCAATTTTTTCCTTGTCCTTATCCGCCGTGTCTAACTCTAACTCTGCATCGTCCACCATAACCTCCGTAACCAAAGGCATTGGTGGAAGCCCAAGTGTTCGTCATGGTTAGAGATCTAAGCAAGAGTAGTGCAGGTAGCCAACTGGGGATTTGGTTCAATGTTGAATCTGCGAACGTGTGCCTTCCAGAAGATTTCGCACACAAGCGGTGTCCTTTCCTTTTTCTCGCCAACAGATAATTAGGCGCTTCAGTCATCCACCCTTCTTTCTATCCTCTGTTACGCAACTGCTGCGACGCCACCCGTCTAATTGTCATCCCACAAGAGATGCAAGCTGCTACTTCGGCGGTAAAACAACATAACCCGCTTCGGAACTGGCTGAACAGCAACAGCCGAGGACCGGGCCTACGCTATCCCCGATTTCCAGCCCGGCCACACCCTCGCCCCATTGAAAGATGCCCACATTCCTCGTTCAACTACGCCCCTGTTTCTCGCCCAGCCATTGAGCCCACTCAACGTCTCAACTCATTGACACCCGCTCAGGCGGATGGCCCGGTCGACATCTACCACAGCATTCTGATCCCGGCGGTCGCATTGTGAACTCTGTCCATGTTAGCGAGAAACAAGCTGCGGAGGGGTTGCCTCGAGTGAAGCGCTGCACCGCGTGGACGCGCATCGACGGTGAACGGCGATCGTGTCCAGCACCAGACACAGCCACTGGCCAGGATTGGGGTATTTCTCAGCTTCGTCGGACGACTAGGTCCGCGGAATTAGAGAGCGCGGTCTACTGATTATGTTCCCCTCCATATCCATTATTATCAAAGGGCGAATCTAACCAATCCTGGCGCAACTCTGATGCTTTTGAGAGGGGAGCTGGAAAAGGAAATGACCAAGGCCAACTTGACATGAAGGTAAGGCCAGCGGCTCAAAACCGCCCCCCTGAAAAACAACCATATTTGACATCAACCAAGTTATTCTTATCCAAATATCCCCACTTTCTTCCCTCCACCCAATATGGAATAATTTTTGAAAGCGTGTGCGAAAAATGTCTTTGACCTCTGAGTTCTTTGTCATACATGTACCTTCGAATTTCTCAGAACCTGTCTGGCTTTCACCCCGCCCAACCACTCTTCCTCACTACTACATCACATCAAATTCGATCAAAATGGGACGCAAGCCGGTGTTTGATGCTGCGCGTATAAGAGCCGAGTTGGAAGAGTGGAAAAGAGACGAAAAGGCGATTGCAGCCTCTGACCTGTACTTTGTGACGCTTGCGGCCAAGACATTGGATGCGACAGAGGTTATCAGCATGGTGGACAAAGGTGAGTTTTATCTTTACCATCATGAATCCCCGTTTTTTTTTTTTCTCAGAGTAGATAGATGACTGATGATGAAACCTGTAGCTCTTGACGATGAACGGAACCACGCCCCCAACAGCCCCGATCCCAAAAACAAGCAGACCTCAAGAAAGGCTGCCAATCCCGTCGCACCAGTCCCCATTTCCCGCCCAAAGTCAGCTCCCACCGTGGCTTGGGTTGATTCAGTTTCTAGCGACGATGCTGGGCGAAAGAAGAAAGCAAGGAGAGACGAGTGTATGTGAACCCTTGAAGAAAAAATGTCTGTGTCCCTAACAGTATATCCCAGTCCCTGAGACTCAACCAGGAGGGTTTTGGAGGATGTTGCTAGACGCGATGGATCGGAAGGATAAGAAGGGTCGTTGATAAGTCGCTGAAGCTGTGCGTGATGGCTTCCATATTATGGACTACAGCTATGAGCTAGCCAATACCGGCTCTGTGTGCTCTGGTATGTTGTTGGAAAGTAAATTCGGGGGATCGCTGTTCCCGCCGTCCGAAAGTTTGATATCATGGTTTAACGCCATCACCTTCCTAGGTCCAGCCTGCTTCTTGTGCATTTTCAACTCAAAATTAGTTCATTTGTGCGTCCCTCTTTTCCAGCAGTTATTCCCTTTGGCTATCAACTCTGTTACCCTCCGTAGCCATGTTGCCGCAAGCAAGCAAACAAGCTAGCACCAGTCTTTGTTCACCAAGTACCCCACTTACTCACTAACCCTCTACTCTCCAAATTTCCATCCTACCCTCGTACCTCTCTCTCTCCCTTACCATCCCACCTTGCTTCTTACCCTTAACAGTGACATGCCAGATAGAAAGAAAAATGGCAGATCAAGACAACAACAATCACAATCTCTTCGCTCAGGAAAGCATAACAGACGCCTTCCCTCAAGCAAATGGGATAATAATCGCTATTTCTACGTATATCCGCAAAGGCGGGTGCGATCCTGTTGGAATTCTCCGTGCTGCCGGCAAGTTCCCCGCCTCCTAATAGTCCTTCTTCACGATAGATCTGTGTGACACGGTTTTGCAGCGTGGATCAGAAAAGTGGGCCTGTGGCCGTTAACTGGTCTATTCAATAATAATTTCCTTGCGGAGGAAAGCAGAGGAAAAACAGAAGAGCTGCCTTCGAGGGAGAGAACTATCTAAAATACTGCAATCTCGGGCACGAGGCGGTCGCCATCGTGGCCAGCTGTCTTCCTATCACAGGAGTAAGTGCTGTGGTTGGTGATGACCAGCCCAATAGCGATTAGTCTCTGTGATGGCTGGTTGACGTCAAACCTCACAAGGTCTTGGCGTGGAATCCTTTAGAATCCTGAAGAACAGGGCGGATCTGGAGGCCTGAGGCCAAAGAGAGATGGTCACGTGGGTATCCGTGTGACAATCTGCTACTAAATACATGAAATGCTATGTAAAATATAGCGAGTATAAACGGGACTTGTCCTACTTTCACTAAAGAAGACGAGGAGGCGGTAGACTCCGCAGACCTTTTTCACGCTGCAAGAGAATACCTGCTAGCAGGCGGCGGTGTTCGTAACCTCATTGCCTTTGCAGAGTTTAGTATGTACTTACCTTACTTTACCTTACGTTACCTTCGACCCCGTCCCCGGTCACCGGGCTTTGAGATGTGATGCGATTGAACCAGACTCTAACGAAACGTTTCGTCCCAATTGCCTAGGTATTTCGATAGCGCCAGCTCTAGTTTCGGCTCCCAACACCAAGACGGGAGATACAAAAGGACGGAAACGGAAAAGAGTTGTTCTTTGAGGAGAGGGGGGGTGGGGTTGGTATTGTATTAACCTTAATATCTACGTACCCACTACATATTCTAGGAGCATTTCTGTACACACATATGCCTAATCTCCACAATTTACAGTTGAACAGCAACAAACAAACAAACCCCCAGCCACCAAAAAAAAAAAAAAAGGGAACTGCCCCGTAGAACTGAGCCTTGGGCCCTCAACAAGTGTTACCAAGCGCCACCAAAAGAATCTTTTGAGAATTAACCGGTCTCGTTGAATTGCACTCGTCTTGAAATACATTCTTGGGAAGGCCAATTCCACACTGGCGACCAAAGGGAGAAGACAAAGACTGCGGTTGCTATGACAAAATGTTACCCAGGTCTCTGTTTTTCTGTTTTTCCTGCCCATCCCTTTCCAGTCGAAAATCGAGAGCGACTTGATTGGACGACCCATCCGTCTCCTACATTTAAATGACATCATCCTGGATTTTACTTTCCCCCAAGAACGCCCGAGGCTGTGCTGTGCATGCACCGCCCCAGTAGCGTTCCAGTCCACAGACATTATCACTTTGCCAGCCACGTGCCAGCCTCACCAGTTCTAGTCTTGCCCCCTGAAGCGTCATTTCCCTTGTGCGACTTTATCGGGATTGACAATGGACTCAAGTCATGCACTGGCCACAGGGGGAAAAAATGCTTGGCTTCAAAACCAACCGTTTGGTTTTCCGGCGCCACCCATCCCATCCCATGTCGCATTTGACGCCGTGGCTTTAACGGGAAAGGACAGGACAAGGGGGGGATCAGACCCCTGAAGATGTCGTGGGTGGGCGGCACAGAAAGTAACGGCCAAATTCTAGGCCTGCATTCTCGTTAGCGCAGAACTTAGCATGGGTGGCCTTTGCAGGGCAAGCTGGGGATCAAGTGATTGGTAAAGAGGCGCTGTGAAGTTGACATGATTCGTCAAGACTCCCCTGCCTTGGCACGTAACGGTTATCGTCCTTTAACAATCCTGCAGAACTGAGTCGTCATGCCCCCTTGAAATTACCAGGTACCATTCAGGATGCCCGTTGCGACCAGGCCGATCGTTGTTCGACCACCGACAAGTCCTGGCTCCCTCAGTGTTCATGATATCTTTCATTTGAACTTGTCCTCTGTGGGAATGCGATATCCCATGACCATCCAACGGAAAACCCGACTGTGAGACAAATCTCAGGCCTAGACCACGGAAAACACCGACCCAATCGCTGACGGCTAGTTAGTGTCAGCGCAGTCCAGACCCCCAAGGAAAACCCCAAGGGAACCCCGCATCGCAGCACGTTGCATCAAACACGCCAGACTTGTCCCTCGCGTCGAACTTGAACTTCTGCAGGAAGGAACCACTTCCCCCCGTGATATCCGGCGACAACAGACAACAAACATGAGCTTCGGCGTGGGCGTGGGCGACGTCGCCCTCATCGCTCGTTCGGCGTGGAGACTGTACAAAGCCTGCAAGGACTCGTCCGAAAACTTTACTCTGCTATCGACGGAGCTTCTCTCTTTGCACGCCGTCTTGAACGAGACCCACGACTTTTTGGCCGAAAACCCGCGTCTGGACCTCTCACGACGTCATCGCTTATCCATGCTTTGCGAACAGTGCCAGTCGACGCTCGAAGGGTTAGATGCTATTGTGGCGCGGTACGAGACTCTCGGTACCCACGCGCAGCGGACTTGGGATCGAATGCGTTTCGGCCTTAAGGATCTGTCCGAAATCAGAGATCGTTTGGTCTCGAGCGTGACGTTGCTGACCGCCTTCAACACTGCCATGATCAAGTATGAATACCCTAAATTCATTTTTTTCTTTTGTTGGTGCTTGGCATTCCTGATACTGACAGAGGGAAACCCCCCAGTTCGTCAACGGCTCGCATTGAGAAAAAACTCGACAAGTTCTTCGCCGAGGTTCAAGCGGGCTTACGTGAAGGCTCCGTCGTCACGACCGAGGACGTTGCGCACACGATTGAGACAGCCGACGTGTGGGCTGAGTTCCGTCGCGAGTTGGTCGATGTCGGCATCAACCTGTCGGCCGCTGAGGAGAACCATGATTTCATACTCGAGAGGTTGAGGGCAGCACTTGCTCAAGGGACCCTCGAGGAGCGGGCCACTCCCTGTGATAGCGCAGGCCCTGAGCCGAAGGATACCATCGTGAAGAGGACCCTGTCGGTATCGCCAACTGACTCGGGCTATGGGAGCAACGCGTCTTCGTCGCCGAGAGGAAGCGTCTCATCGTCCATTAGTGCAGCGAATCAAGCCTTCGAAGAAGAGTTGCGACGACACCGAAGTGAGTGGCAACCTGGCGTGGGCGCTGGCATCGGAACTGTTCAACCTGGGTCTCTCGCCGGAATCATCCATGTCGCCAGTGCTTCACCTGCCACCTTGTCCCAGCCGAAGGTGAAGAAGCGGACAGGGCCAGTAGGGCGGGTGAAGAAGTGGTTCGTGAACGAGAAGGCCATCATCCAAGCCGCAAGTGATGGAGATGCTGAGCGCGTGGCCGAACTAATCAGCCTCGGCGTCGATGTTAATGCAAGAGATCAGTGGGGGTAAGTCTTTATCTTGTTGCAAGTAAGTGAGTCTCTACTGACTGAAAATAGATGGTCGGCCCTGAGCATGTGTGGCTATGGTGGTCATGCTGCTATTGCTCGCATGCTCCTCGACCACGGCGCCGATCTGGACAATGTCGACGTGGACGACGATACCCCGACCAGTCTAGCAACGCAGAGAGGTCATGCTGAACTTGTCGTCATGTTCGAGGAAGAGCGGGCTGTTCGTGATCTCAAAATCAGAGAGGCGGACAAGGAAGCCCCGAGAAGGTTCGTTTATATCCTATCCCTCAGCACATGATAAGTTCTGACGCAACATGTAGGGTCGATACTTCGATTGCTTCGGTTTGATATCTTATTTGTCATTGGCACTCAGAGTATGGTGGCGGTGAGTGCAATTAGACTCAATGGGACGGATGTAATGATACCAGGAAGGCAGGGTCAGATATCTCAAGTTGTTAGGACGATGTGTAGATTGCCATATATTTCCCTAGTTTCAGCCGGTTCTCTCGGGGCCATGAAGAATGGTTTGGTAATCAGTTCGGAACGTGATTGGACTCCGCAGCATAAAGGGAGACAATCTTCTTTGCCGCCGACTGGCCGCTGAGATAGGCTCCGGCAACCGTACCGCACTCTTCAAACGGAGCGGCATGTTCTCCGCAAAACCACAGTCGTCGGTCCGGACAACCCTCTCGGAAAGCCAGCACGTCTTGATCAGCTGCTTCGATGCCGACCTGAAAGTTGCAATAGCTACCATAGCCGTTGAGCTCATCCTTGAGCCACTCGGTCGCCAGGATGGCCTTCGGTGTGCAGTTTACATCGTCGATGCGATAACCAGGGAGACGAGAGTAGTATGGACGGAAAAAATCATCGAGAAGCTGGTATTTCTCCTCCTTCGATTTGCCATAGATCATGTTCACTATGTGGCGTGAACAATCCCCGTAAAGGTAGAAAAGGATAGTAGGATGGTTGTTCGGAGCTTTGAAGGTCGACAAGTCCCAAATCTCTTGCGGCCAACCATTCGGGTTTGTGTCAGTTGCATAGGCTGGAGTCAGCCAGTTGGTATAGCAGGGGAAAGTGTCAGCGGCCGGATCGGCGTTCCAGAATACAGCAGGGAAGGTGATGAAAACTTTCTCAAGCTGCGAAAGTGAAAGATTGTCGACGGCAGAAAATATGCGGGCAGGTAGTGGTGGGGAGAACACGTCACGGTGGTGCTTCAGCCAGCCGAGAGGTGTTGTCATAACAACTTCGTCGAAGCTGAACGTCTCGCCCTGCTGTGTGGTAACCTCAATCTTCTGGCCAGAGGCTCTAGTTCCGTGGGTTTGGACCGAAGTGACGAGGGTGCCGAGACGAATAGTAGCGCCATCAAGGGCGGGTTTGGCAGCTCGCTGAAGAATGGCCGAGTAGTTGGACTCGACAAACATTTCGTCTGTTTAATGTGTTAAGGCAGGTGTATCAAGAGAGAGATCATGTGTGCGTACCTCCACCACAGCACTCTTCCATCCAGGCAAACCTCAAACTCTGTCTCCATACAGGTTCCCCCACATACGCCCCAAACATCTCGCTCATCTGCAACAAAATGTCTCGTTCCTTCTGGTCGGGAATCATCTCGGTGGCTTTTCGTTTTACAAAGTCAAATAGCGAGTCTCCGTTGGGAATACTCCCCCCTTTGTTTTCAGCATGAGCCTCTTCGCTGTGTTTAAAGGCGAGCTCGATGATTTCCCAAAGAAGAGTAGACAATCTGTCCGTCAGCTCGTCGGGGAGCGGTTTCCCCTCCGCGTCGTAGATGAGCTGTTTGTTATTCCAGTGGTGTAGTGGAGTGTTGGTATTAGAAGCCAAGGCGTAGATGGGATGTGGCTCGTCCGAGTCGGTCCAGGCGTGGATCCAGTTTGGACCGCTGCAAGGAAAAGGAGTCAGCTACAGGCGTCTGTTGTTGATCAACCTTCCCTTACATGTCGACAGTATAGCCCAGGTCATCGGACTGGCAGATCTTGATGCAGTCAGCTAAAGTGCTCGGATCGGTACTTCAAGCGTCAGGAAACGAACTCTTCCACCGATTCTCTGTCGTGCCTCCAGGATAGTGACCTGGAAGCCATGGGAGAGGAGGACATCGGCGCATCGAAGACCAGAGATTCCTGCACCGACAATGCAGACGTGTCGTTTTGTGAGGCCATCCATTTGGAACAAAGTGTTGTTGGAAATGTCAGTGGGTTTCATGACAAAAAAGGGGTCTAAGTTGAAATTCCGATTGCAGCCCAATCCGGAGTCTCGCTGGTTGCGGTTCAAGTTCACCTGCTGTCAAAATTCTTGGCAAAGCGGGGGGGTAGGACGACGCACTCCAACTGAGTGCATGCACTTTCGAAATTTGTAAAAGGACAGCCGACTTGCCGGAACATATAAAATGCAAAATGCCAGCAGCGTCTTCCGAGGCTTTCTACTCCTCTCCTATTGAATCCTGAAGCCTGATGGACGAAACGGGAATCTCATGATTCCAAACCCCTCGGGCTTGGGCTCGGGCTTCCTTGTGGGCCGCAGATTTGGCTTGCCAAAATCGGAGAGCTATTCCCGAATCAGCTTGCCACGTCCAATCACAGCAGGCGAGGCACACCGCGAGGCAGTGTTTCTCTCTCTCTCTCTCTCCTTTGCAATAATACTCTGCTACAAGGGGAAAGGACGGCGATTGCCGACGACATGTTGAAAGATTCCCGCCCAGTTCAGACGCAGATAGCCTTCCGATATCAGTGCAGGGTTGTTCTTAAGAAAAGAAGGGGAAAAAATACGCTACCCCTTGTCGGGGATATTCAGCACCTTCCAGTCGCGCCGACCCACCTGCGTGCACTCAGCACTACCTGCGGATCTCCTTTTGCCCCATATCGCGAAAACAACGGTAAATTATTCTCAAATCGCCGTGAGACATGTCCTGGTTTTTGTTGTCGCAGTCCCGGAATGTCGGATCTTCCGGTTCCTGACACCTGGGTCATTCGCGCCTGGTGCATAGAGTATGAGGTCATCATAGCGTCATAACCCCTTTGGCGGGATGATGTGATCAACAGGTTACCCCTATAGAACCCAGCCCAGATGCAACAATGGTCCAGGCCGTTATGGATCAGTTACATCACCGTTGCGCAGGATAGCCCACAGACATATATAGGTAGTCGGGCTAGTTCGCGATTATCCCATCCTCACTACCTGTGACTATCCATCATCGATTACATTCCGTAACTACATGTACCATTTGTTCCCAAAAGATCTAAACAACAATTATATGGAATTCACAATGTCTGCTCCCTCACAGCCCACCGACTCTTCACGCATGAAGACCGACTCAACCAAAGCATCTTCGGCAGGAAATATACTAAAGAGCGGGCTTGAAGCAACCAAGCCCAAGGTATTCGACGAACATGGAGCAGTTGGTAACACATTTACGGGTACGCAACTCTCTCCCCGAGACCAGATCAATCCATCCTAACAACAGTCATTAGAGGAGGGTGCCGTAGGCGGAACAGCTCAGAAGATCGGTGGTCCTCTGGACAAGGACGGAATGATTGGAAAGCAATTCACCACTGAGGGTGTCATTGGCGGAACTGTGCAATCGGCCCTGGGAGGTCAGAAGAAAGCCTAGTGAGCAATAAAGAACGTCGCTCCTGAGATGATGAAGGACCCCCTGAAAGAAATGTCAGCGTGGCACTTGATGGGTATCTAGCTGGGGTTTGTACAATATTTAAACAGCTGGGGGGGGGCTATTTTTGAGGCGTCAAGTAGCAATATACAGGTCATCAAATTGTTTTGAAATTCGAGGCTTAACCTTTGTACATCAAGCCCTTGAATTTTCTTGTGAAGGCCTCAAATTTTCTTGGTAGGGTCTTGAATTTTACTCACGGAGCCCTTGATCCCTTGTCAATGCTCTTACCGATTCGACTCTGGGCTGTTTCTGAGCCGGCAAACTTACTGCCACCAAGTCGTAGAGCGCCGCGCAAATAATCCTTCAGGGGGTTGGGCTGTACTCACCCTCCTTACTTGAGACATCTGAGGTCTTATCCTAATCCAAACAAAAACCAAAATCAACGCATAGCCGGGCAAATGAAGCTTTGTCTTCCCTTTCGGCTGTCAGATCTGCCCGAAATGAACGGGCTGGGTTTGTTACCAAGCTCAGAAGGAGAAAGTAAATTCCCGAATCATCTCCACAAGGCTTGTGTCAAGGCGCGCGTAATTTGCCTTCTCGCCTGAAGCTGATTCCCTCTCCAAGAGACACCGGGCCAGCTCCAGATCCCACCACAAAACGAGTGTCAGGTAGATCGGGTTAATAATCAAGGCGAAAATACTTAGGCACTTCTGTAACTTCCCTGCTGGCAGCGGATAGGATATTAGAAAGAGCAAACTGACGGTAATGGAAAGGCCAATGAATAAGACAACCACAGCTCCCCCTCTGATGTTCTATCTAGCATTCCTAGGTCTTTGTCGGCGAAGATTCGAAGACAGTATGGTACTCGCAGCGTATCTTGGACCCTACACCCCCATCGGATATAAGATCCCGTCGCTCCACCACTTGTCGGTCGATGGCGATAATGTACATTCATGTTCCGAATAATGTGGGCGCACACCTCGGCGCAGAAATCAGCACATTGGCCAGCCATTCTTGATGGACTGGAGAGTTGGCGGTTGGTATCGCAGTTAAGTCGGCATTGAGGTTTGAGAGGTGTTCAACGGCGACGTCTGCGCTCGAGGGCGAAAAAGGAAAGATTGCAAAATAAGCGTCAACATGATAATACTGTGCTTCTCATATCTTTCCATGGCGGTAAAATAGGTCGGCAAACAAAAGCTAAACCCCCCAAAGCCAAACTTACATCTTCTAGGCTGCGAACTATAGGGCGCGCCACACGCACTGTGAAGTTTGGAGGGAAAGGCCGCACTACTGCTTCGCTCAAACGGCGCCTATTGCCACCCTTGCCCTAGCCCAAACAACATTCACCGAGGCAAACCAGCAGATCCACCGCGGGCATCCCGGTGGTTGGCCTCCCCCGTTGACTGGATGTTACAGGTGTCGCGCGAATGGTGGCTGAAGCTTAATCCGCCATGGGCGCGCACTTGACTGTTTTCCGGCCGCAGCGGACCATCGAGCCGGATCAAAATAACTACATGTACTGAAGGGTTATCCTTTGTCAGCTACCTATGCCGGTACCTCGAGAGCACAGTTGCTACATACCCAGCGAGTCCCCAGGGTCTCAAGACCCAAATGCTGCCTTGACACCCATCATTCTGGTCACCGGGCAATCTGGAGCGAAGCGCGAAGCAGAAGACCATGTTTTCTGCTGCCGATATTGTTAGCGACTGCCTCTGAATGGTAGACACAAGGTGATTTGTGAGTGTTTCGGCCGTGTGATGACGCAGGGGCGCCGCCACAAGCCATCAATTCCTCCCTCCAGTCGGTTTCTATCAGCTTGAGCCCACGCGCTATCTCGGCAAGCCGGGTTTATACCAAATCCACCACGGGTATAGTCCAGTGGCGCGACGACCAAGCTCCTCCGTGCGTATCCTTGTTCCCAACCCTAAGGGGCTGGTAGACCGGAAGTTCCATTCCCCGTAACTGCATTGTGTTTTTTTCGCTTCACATATATCTACCATGACTCTAGAAACCGAAACCAAGGTGTACGTACCTGACCTACTTTGAGACGCTATCGCTTTTCATCCAAGCGAACATATCGAATACATGTATGCCCAGCCCGAATAGCCTGCATGATCCGGTCAAAAGAAGCCAAATCTTGGCTACTTATTGGGACTTGGGAAAATTCGGATCGAGGCCAAAGTGGTCACTATGACCCAAAGATAACGGAATGCAAGTTTCCCTTTGTCGCCCAGCAAAGCTGAAGGGCTGAAGCCCCGCGAAAGCACTGCTCCAATCAGATGCATGAACCGCGCGAGTCTCGTACGAGGCGACATGATAGAGGCCAGCCAGTGGCAGCTTTCGTTGCGAACAAAAACAAAAATTGGTGCAGAAAATCCCAACATCTCTTGAACAGATGCTGGGTAACAGCCCATTGATATCATCAAGCGTTCAGTGGCGGGAATAATCACCCTATGCCCAGGTGTGCAAACTTCCCGAGTGCTCGAGACCAAAAGCATGATGCGCGGCGGCAGAAGAGGTCACTGTTGGGCCGAGGGCCGCGTCATAGTCCAGGCAGCTTCAAAGCATGCGCGTACGGAGTATGCAAAACAAAAGTCAAAAGCGTGGAATATTGTCCGAAAACGTGTCACCTTTGCAAAATCTGTTTAAAAAGTCGTCGACCGGTTAGGGATCCCAGAGGAGAAACGTTGGAAAATTCCATTCCTGGTTGCATCGAAATCCGCACGTAGATATTCCCCAACGCCAAGCCACGTCAGCTGAGCAACTGTCTAGGGCAGGGCCGCATGGGCCGCATCTGGGGAAGACGCCGCTAAAAGATCGCCCTGCCCCCACATTACGTCGTTTCCAGCCTTCCGCCTCCCACAGCGTGCTTATCGCGGGTATTGCGGGGACCTGGGCACCGATAAAAGTCAGCAATAGTGGGGTTGTGTTCCCCCTTTGAGCTCAGCTGCCCTGCTCCCGTGCGTTTGCTTTGCCTTGCTTTGTTCACCCTCGCCTGTTCCGTGGTACAGCTTCGTCCATATTACCCCCCCTCGGTCTCCCTTCTTTACGGCGCCGCTCTCGCCATTTGTCTATCTTTTTGCCTCTCTGACAACCTACCAGCGCCTCGACGACCTCCGACCATTTACTGAGCCGGCGCTTCGGCTGCGTCACACACCCAAGGAAACACCATCAGATCCCCAGAACAGTAGGCCAGAAGGCGGCGGCACAGCAACTATGTTCGACGTTTTTGCCAAGCTCCTGTCGTGCGTTATCCCTAGAATGCGCGCCTGTTCGCTGCTGGCCGTCGTGTCGCTTCATCCAAACGTGAACTGACCGCCTTACGAACAGGTCAATCGCATCCTTCCTCTTCCCCCTCTTTGCGAGCTACAAGGCCCTCAAGACTTCGGACCCCGCGCAGCTCACACCATGGCTCATGTACTGGGTTGTGCTCGCGTGCACACTCCTCGTTGAGTCATGGACCGAGTGGTTCCTCGTCTGGTACGTTCCCACGACAAGATCCGTTCTTCCCATGTGTTACCCCACCACCCATCCGCTAACCAAACGCGCTCGACCCGGGCGCCAAACAGGATACCTTTTTACGCGTACATCCGGCTGCTCTTTCTGCTCTACCTCGTCCTGCCACAGACCCAGGGCGCCCGCATCATCTACCAAAATCACATCCACCCCTGGCTAGAGGAGAACGAGACCTCGATCGAAGATTTCATTGCCTCGGCCCACGAGCGCCTCCGCGCCGCCGGCATTGCCTACCTGAAGCGCGCCATCGAGCTCCTCAAGACTAACGTTCTCGGTCTCCCTCCCTCGCCCGAGTCGGCTGCCGCCGCGTCCACCCCCGAGCCGCAGACTTCGCAGTCATACACGCAGTCCCTCCTCGCGCGCTTCAGCCTCCCCGCCGCACGATGGCCCGCTAATAGCGGTTCCGGCGCCGGTTCCGCGGGATCCGATTTCTACAGCTTCCTCGCCTCGGCGGTAAGTGCCGCGGCTGCCTCAGCGACGGGAGGCACACGCGGTGAGTCATCGGATGTGGCATCATCGACGGCGACGCTTGTTCCGGACACGATTCGGGGAACGACGGCGCGCATGTCGTATCTCCAGGCGCAACGGGAGCGGCTTAACATTGTGTTGTCGGCGCTCGACCGGGAGGCGTCACAATTGCAAAGCGACGGAGGCCAGGACTTCAATAGTTTGTCGGGAGAGCGGCTGTCGACACGGTCCATGAGTGAGCAAAGTGGTTTGAGTGGGCTGAGTGGACTGACTAAGAGTCGTTCGGACGCTGACTTTGAGAAGCTCGAGGCAGAGAGTGGCGCCGAAGAAGAGATGGAGGACGGTACGAGTGTCCGCCGGAGAGTGGCGGACCCCTCGGCTGGCGGATCGACGGCGGGCGGGTCGTGGATGCCATGGGGTTGGGGTGGTAGCAACACTCCGACGGGGCAAGACTCGGCGCTGTCTTCCGGGGTGGAGCAGTGACTTTCATGTCGGGGAACAATAGATGGACGGACGGACGGTATCATTGAATATCATCGGACTTTGTTGGCGTTGATTTGATTTCGATTTGGTTGCTCCTCATAGAACCGGGCTGACTCCGAGGATTATGCCTATCTAGCTGTACTATTATCTTCAGCAAATAAGACAGACAGGCTTGGTAACCGGAAACTCCTTGTATTGTACAGATGAGATGTATATCCCCCAGACCTTGGTCCTGCGTCCTCTATGGGTAATGGTATATATACTACGACACTTTATTCAGTATCCCCGCTCCTGCAGTTTCACCTCTTCACCGCCTGGAAAGGGTACGTGACGTCAGCGTCTTTAAGCTTCCAGATCTGGCGCCGCTTCTTGGAAACTACGTGCTCAACCCAAACCTCTTCGCAGTGTTGCTTTTTGAAGTCGCGGATGAAGCGCGGGTCCCACAGCTCAGACGCAATACCCAGGTCTTTGCAGCACCGCGTCAGCGCATTGGACTTGCAGCCCTCTCCGGCAGTAGGTATTGTCTCTTCGGAAAAGTATGTGCACTCGCCGCGGGCAATCGCTACGAATCTGTCAAGACACGGAGCAATGTTAGCACCTATCCTTCCCAAAATATCAATAGGTCCAGAAACTTACCGCCCATGGACAATCAACGCAAACTCGCGCGTCACCACCTTCTCCCCCACCGCCATCTCCCCCCTTGGCGCCAACCCCCACCCACCGGGTCCAAATGCCTGGTTCAGAATCCGCCGGTACTTGATCTCGGGCAGGTACAAAATCCCATCCGGCTTGATCTCAACATCGCGTGGGTTGATATCCTTCATCAGCACGGCAGCTGTCTCCGGTGAGAACGGCGAGGTCGACAGTCCGTGGAAGGAGGACGACCAGTCAATTGTCTCGGTACCATTTTCAGCAGCACCATTGATTCCGATACCGGTTATCCCCGTAGCGGAACCGCTGATGGCGGCGGCCAGTCCGCTTGGGGCAGAAGGGATCGTAGCAGCGGAGACGGGGTCGACGTCGGCGACGGAGCCCGAAGGGGGGATCGCGGCTTGGGGATCGATTTGTCGCTCGCGAGGGTCGGTAGGTGGTGGCTTGACGCCGGTATTGTTCACTCGGGGCTCTGGTCGAGAGGCTGTGGCCCGCTTGGCTGCTGTGGTGGATGATGCAGCGGGCCTGGCGAGGCGTGATGTTGTTGTCGCAGAGCGCGATTGGAGCAGGTTATGGGGGGGCTGGCGGAGACATTGTGTTGCCCTGAATGGCCGGAGGAGTTGGAGGGCGTGGGAGCGCATTGTGGTGCTGGGATTGGTGTGGTCTGGAGAGGGATGCTGAAGATGAAATTCAACGAGACGGAAATTTTGGATGGGCAGGGAGCTTGGGCCACCACTGGTTGCAAAACCTCGGGAACGCCCTGGTCAAATTGTTAATGCAAGGCCGGCACGCAACACTTTTGCGCTAACTCTCCACCAAGGCTCTTGGAATCACAGAGCGCGCGCTCAACCAGCGCATTCGCGCAATGACTCAATGACGATGATAATTGGTTGGTAAGTACAATGAGATGGGATTGTATCGCCCAAAGCTACAAAGGCTACAATTGATCATTCAACATTCTTCGCATCGGTTCTCTCGTTGTTTCCCTGGGCCTTCCAACATCGTCTAAACTTCTCCATCTGACCCGCCAGATCGCGATTGCCCCAGTCAGCAAAGCTCGATGCTTCAACATGGCAACAACAACGACAACTCAAGACTCACCTCGTCTTTACAAGCCCTCCAGTCCTTCTTCTCGTAATAGCAATCGGTCAACTTGGCATTCTCATCTATACAGTGTCATCAATTAGCACTTTACCGCCAGTCCACTCGAGAAACCGAGTCGGGTCCCGCGGATTGCGATCAACGTTCCGGAATTCCGTCGGCGGAGACTACCAAAGGGCTGAGACGTACCTGCACAGCCGGTGCTGAAGATGCGCTTGTCCCTGTAAAATTGCCGCAATCAGTGAGCGGATTTTTCTGGTGATTTGGGTCGTCTGGAAAATTTACGCCCGCGACAACGGAGGCCTAGCCGAAAAACTCGACTTACCACTCATCTGGCTCATCTTCCTGCTCAGCAATTGGGTTCGCCTCCAGTTGTTTTGAGTCCGTATCTTCTTTTGACGTTGTCGAACCCATTGCGCCGTTGATTCCCCCTTGCGGCTGGTGGTGTGTTTTGAGGAGACTTCGGCTTAGCGACCACAAGCTGCGAATTTGCTCCCTATAACATCCGGAGCACAACCCCCTGAGCCCAAAACTCAAGCCCAAAACTTGAGCGCAAAACTTGAGCCCAAAACTTGAGCCCAAAATGGCATCATCACGGAAACTCAACGTCCTGGTCTACACCGGTACGCCACGACACTCCCATCTTAGTTTCAGACTCTGACATGTAAAGGGACGGGATCAACGTTGGAATCGGTTCGGCATTGCATGTACTCGCTGCGTCGTCTCTTGTCGCCGAACTACGCCGTCATCCCCATCGCCGAAAATGCCCTTCTCAAAGAACCATGGGCACCCACGTGCGCTCTTTTGGTCCTTCCCGGCGGTGGAGATCTAGGGTATTGTCACGCACTCAATGGCGCTGGAAACCGTCAGATCATCCAATTTGTCCGTCGAGGGGGTGCGTACCTCGGTTTCTGTGCAGGGGGATACTACGGAAGCCAGCGCTGCGAGTTTGAAGTCGGCAATCCTAAGTTGGAAGTAGTTGGAAGTAGGGAGCTGGCCTTCTTTCCAGGGACTTGTCGCGGTGGAGCCTTCAAGGGCTTTGCATACCACAACGAATGCGGGGCTAGGGCCGCAAAGATCGAAGTCAACAAAGACATCTTCCCCGGGGATGTACCCCTTCCCGAAGCGTTCAGTTGCTATTATAATGGCGGTGGCGTATTTTTGGATGCCGATAACAAGGGCTCGGGTGTTCAAGTTCTCGCAGAGTACGCTCAAGACATTGATGTGGAATCTGGGAGCGTGAAGGCCGCTGTTGTCTACTGCAAAGTTGGGGATGGCAATGTGATCCTTACAGGACCTCATCCAGAGTAAGCTGGCCTTTGTTTCCCTCGGTGTAGTGCTTGCTGACACAGGCAGGTTTGCCGCCGTCAACCTTCGCGAGCATAGCGACACCCCTGGTTACGATGCTCTTCTCAAAGATCTAGCTGCAGATGAGGAGGCCAGAACTAAATTCCTGCGAGGCTGCCTCTCTAAACTGGGACTGGAGGTCAAACAAGAAGAAGTTCCCATCCCCAACCTTACCAAAATCCATCTCTCCTCCATGAACAGCACCGAGGCTGGGGAGTTGCTATTCTTGTTCGAGGATATCATCACTCGGGAAGAAGGGGAAGAGTACATCAAGGGCGAGAACGACCTTTTTCACCTCGAAAAGCCCGACTCGAGATGGTCTATGGCCGCCCTCACCCAGGCTCTAGCAAATGAATACCAGCCATCCAAGAAACAGTCAGGCCGCGGCACTCCTGACCCCACGGCCGAGTATGTTCAGATCCCCAAGTGCATCGTCTCACACGGGACATGTTGGCCGGAGCCTAAGGAAACACCGTGTTTCAACCACGCCATCTACTACTCCAGCCTCCGCCAGTTCAGAGCAAAGGAAACCGATGCCGAAACCTGGGGTGATACCTTCATGTACGGGGAGGTCATTACCAGCACCAACAGCCTCCTCGAGAAGTACGAACCACCTCCACGTCGACACTCCTAATACCTGACTAAAAGCTAACCCCATCCACCCTTTAGAAACCCCAAACTCCTCGCCAAACTGTCCACCGGCTTCACCTTCGCCGCCACCACCCAGGTCGCCGGTCGCGGCCGCGGCTCCAACGTCTGGGTCGCCCCCGTCGGTAGCCTCCTCTTCTCCACGGTAATAAACCACCCCGCCTCCCATGCCGCTACCCGCCCCATAATCTTCATCCAATACCTCGCCGCCATTGCCACTGTCGAGGCCATCCGTTCCTACCACTCCAGGCCCACCTACGCAGCGCTCCCCGTTCGTCTCAAGTGGCCCAACGACATTTACGCGCTCGACCCGTCGCTTTCTGACGCGGAAAAGCCCGTCTATGTCAAGATTGGCGGGATCCTCTGCAACTGCGTGTACTGGAACGGGAACTACCAAATTGTGATGGGCTTGGGCATCAACGCCAATAACGGGCGACCGACGACGAGTCTAGACGCCCTGTTGCATCGGCAAGACAAGAGCCTGCCCGCATTTCAGATTGAGCGGCTGCTGGCGCGAATCATCACGCGACTGGAGGTTCTGTATGCGGAGTTTCTTAGAGATGGCTTCTCGGCAAGGCTGGAGGAGCGGTATTATCGGTATTGGCTACATAGAGGACAGGTGGTGACGCTGGAGGCGGAGGGGGGTGTGAGGGCGAGGATCTTGGGGATTACAAGGGACTGGGGAATGTTGCGGGCAGAAGAGGTGAGGGAGGATGGGGGAGACGGTGTGCTGAGGGCTACGGGGAAGGTATGGGCGCTACAGAGTGATGAGAATAGCTTTGACTTTTGGAGGGGGCTGGTCAAGAGGAAGGTGTAACTACGTACCTGCCTACCTAGGTACGTACCTAATTCGCTGGATAGATGGGGCTTGACGGCATAGATTCCTTTTACGTATTCTTTACACACCAATTAACCCCCGAGAGATTGTTCACGGGCAGCGCGTTGATAGCTTTGGCAGCCATAGGAACCCTACAGTCCAGGGGGATGGGGTCAACCCCGCTAGGGTATTTCTGCCATTATCAAAAGCTCAATGGAGAACATGAGAAGGCCTTGACGAGAAAATTGAAGGGTTTGATAGGATGTTTCATGCCTTAGATAGATACAGTGCTGGCCCCAACTGAATGCCCACCAAGTCCCACGCCAACAATCCATCCCTCAGGGATAGGGTTGTTCTTTGTTACCTACCTAGGCTGCAATACTTACTTGGAAACTCCGTCTTCGCCATAAAGACTACCGCGAGCGCTGTCTTTTTGCCGATTTTGATGCCGTCTCCAAACTGTCTCGCTCCCGTTTCACAGCCGACCCGATCATGACGGACAGACGGCTCTCTATCGCGGATACCTCGTCAACTCCCTTTCCCGGCCAAAGATTCGTATCCGCACCATGTTTCAACATCAACATCATCACCTCTCGCAGTTTAGCCCGTCGCAATCCCCAGTCTATTTTATCGGGCTCGTCGTCGTCACACCGACACATCAAATTCCCGCCGTTCTGCACCGGCCACGCTACCAAATCCCTCCAGGGGGTCCGCTCCCGCTCTGGCGGCGCCAATGCCGCCGACACTGTCGACGTATACGAGGCATTCGGGTCACAACCACACTCAAGCAGACAGTGGATGAGCACTGCGCACTCATCAAAGGTCAAGTCCCCGCCACAACAGCGGCCGATCATGATGGCAACGACAAAAGCAAGAATGGGCACCCGAATGTGAGCAAAGTAGTCCGGCTGCGAGGTCAATACCCGGCGCAGATACCCGGCCAGACAGGATTCGAGAACAAAGTCGCGGAAGATGGCAACGGCGGGGCTAGAGGGCTCGTTCCATACATTGATGGTAACTTGGCCTTTTCGCTGCATTTCGGGGATGCGGGCGTCGATCTCGTCGAGGAGGCGGTGAGACGCCGTTTCGTGCTTGGATCCGGCGAGCAGCTTGGCGTGGGCGAGAACTTCGCGCAGTGCTGAGGTCAGGGGGGTGGGTGTATTTTGGGCAAAGGCCGTCCGGTCGACGACCTTGGAGAACTTGGTTGTCTTGATGTAGGCGGTGTATGCGCGCATGAGGGAGAGGTGTGGGTTGAAGTTGGGGGTTGCTTTTCGCGAGAGAAAGTCGGCCATCTCGTTGGTCTTGAGAAATTCCATGACGCTCCGGTCTGTGGAACTGGTTAGCTAATAACAAAACGCAGATCACCGGGTGGGTGCGTACGCAGAAACTCGATTCGGTAGCTTCGCTTGGCCACCTCAAGTAGCCCCCGGCAGCGAGCATTGATCCGCCGTGTCATTTGCTCTCTCTTGGCGGATATCTGGGCCTTGGGGAGAGACTGTGCTGGGATATTGAGCGCGTAGTTCTCGTCTTCGTACTCGTCATCATGGAACCCGTACACGGCGATAGGGGCCGGCTCCAAGGCGGCTAATGATATCAAGAGGGTGGTGGCCATTTTCTCGTGGTAGAATGGCTCGACAGACTCCAAGATCTGCTTGAAAAAGGCCTCGAGATCAACAGGTATTCTCTCAAGTCGCTTTTTCAGGTCGGAAAAGCTGTCATATTCTGTCAGACCATTCCGGAGTTGGCTGGTGACCAAGTAAACCCAAAGAAAGACTCCAGCAGCTCGTTCAGTGATCTCATCCATCAGCCAAGCTGCGTTCGCCTCCTCTGCTTCTAGGTCTTTCCAGCGAGGATGGTCCTGGAGACGCCGTTCCGCATAGGAGCGAATGTCATTGTGTGTTAGTTCGTGAATGTAAATCTTGGTTTCCGGCTCCCGACCAAACGAATCCTCAAACACATTCCAGGCCCTGCTTGATACACAAAGCTTGACGTGGGGAGAGGTTGCGAGCTGGAGGAGACTGCGGCAAAAATCAAGCTGGTCGCCCTCAAACTCATCCAAGCCATCGATGAAGAGACAAAATTTGACCTCCATATCTTGGCTGGCGATCCGTTGTAAGGCACGTTGGAGTTCCGGTAGGAGCCAGGGCTCATAGCTCAGCTCTTCAACCGCTTTTGGCCATCGATCGGCACAGGCTGTCTCGATAAGGTCAGGGAGCTGTCGGAAGATGTCGTAGAGTAGCGTTTGCAGCAAGCCCTGCCAGGACTTTTGCATGGGTGTTCCAGCACTCCAGAAGAAGTGGCTTGCAACCACAAGACGGCCCGGGGACGACCAGGTATTCAGCGCAGCTGCTGTCTTTGGATGGTCTGCGAGAAATTTCATAAAGGTCGACTTGCCAGAGCCCGGTTTACCAGAGACCCAGAATGTGCCATTTCCTTCAGCCAGCCATTTGAGAAGATCACCTCGAGTTGTGGATGGGTCGCCATTACCGTTTGAATCATGGCTGCGGAAAACCCATTCAAATGTTTTGATATGAGCGGATGGAATGGAACTGTGCCGTACTGGTCGGCTTTCAAAGCTGAGTGAGCGGAGAATTTGTTGCTCCTTCGCAGCAGCGGCTTTGAACAGGGACAACTTGGACATCTGACCCTCAAGATGAGCCATGTCATCAGGAGCAAAGGGGCTGCTTTGTTCCGCTGAATGGGCCGCCGTGATGCGAGCATCTAGCTCTCGTAGCGTCCGGGCAATACTGTCAAGTTTAAGTGATTGTCGGGCCTCTAATGCCAGATTCTCTCTTCTCAGCTCTCGCAGGTGGCGGTCGAACACACCATGCCAATGCCTACAAATCGTTAAATGAACTCCAGCTTCCGAGCCACGGAGAATGACTGACGTTGTGAGAGCGCAAATGTGGAGTGTGAGGGTTGTTTGAGTGCGTTGAAGTCTGCCCTCTAACTCGTCGATTTCACTACTCTTCCAGAAAGTTTTCAGGGCCACTCGAAAGCTTTGCAGCTTGCCCCCGGCCTCGCCCTTGCCACGGAGTTTCTGGGCAATCTCGAGCAGCTTGGCACAGTCCCTCTCGCAGTTCTGTGACAAGGCTCGAATGGCGAGAACATGCTTGACAACGCCATCGCTGTCCAGATCGTTCGGCCTGACCGTTGATGCGGTTCGGAGCTGTGAGCTGAGGCGGAGAAGAGAAGTGTAAATTTCATCGAGAGTGGCGACATGCTTGCTCTGGTTGCTCGCAGACGTGTAGACCTCTCGTGTCTCGGAGACTAGCTTGTGCGCGAAACTCACAAACTGGACGACGGCACCCGCTATACCGATTGCCGTCACCGGATCCATATTCGCATGTGCCCGACATTGCTGCGTGACGGAGTGTCGTCGAACTTGCGACAATCACGGTCGGAATTTAGGAGAAACGCGCATCACGAATGAAGATGGTGATTGGCCAACCAAGCAATCAAGAAATCAACCGTGACGACAGGGGTAGGGTCCGGGCAAACAGCCGGGCCAATATAATCACATTAGAGAGCTTGAATGTTGCACTGCAGTGAAAGATCGCAAGCCCACTGTTTTCCTTGCCGGCGGCCGTTACGATGAAAACACTACGGATACCCGCTGATTCTTCGTAGCGGTGGAACAAGCGTAGCTGCCAGGGTCGTCGTTAGCGTTCGTAACCGCTTTCCATCGGCTTGTGGCTAACACATCAACGGTAAGGAACTTGAAAGCTTAGGCGCAACAGCCTTGAGATGAAGACTTTTGTGACTTCTACACAGAATATACTAGAGCGGCTGTCGCAGGTTGCCCGGAGGGTATGATCACAGGTCATATGACCTAACTATGCTTCTTCCTCACTTCTCTCTTCAGCACAGACGTGAAGTCAAACTACGTTACCCCTCCACGCCCCTCGACGATGGCGGGGTCTGGAAGTGGGGCGATAAGAGCCTTGGCAGTCGTTGCCCATGGGCGCCCAGTCTCGAGCCAGTGACGCAGCGAATCGATAAGCGCGGGGTCCACCCAAAAGTTTTTTGTTGCCAAAAAGGGCTTTACTGAGGGTCGTCGCACCGAAATCGGGTTGCTGCAAAACTCCAGTCAATCCCGCCATTTGTCTTCATTTCGTGTCGCAAGCGCTTGCATTGTGGAATTTTAGGCTCTCCCACACTCTCCCCCCTAATCCTCTATATTTTGAGGCCATAGCCTCATTTTTTGGCGCGAAATGTCGGCCCATCTCGAAGAGGTCGAAGCCCCTCATGAGACCTTCGATGTGAGTCCAAGCGTCTCAATCCTAGAATGCCGTTTCTCTGTAGAAGACCGACAAGTCGCTAATCGCCTATAAAAGACTATCCTGATTCTGGACTTTGGTTCACAATACACGCATTTGATTACGAGACGTCTCAGAGAACTCAATGTCTACTCTGAAATGCTTCCATGCACGACCAAGCTCAGCGATCTGACTTGGAAGCCAAAGGGCATCATCCTCTCCGGCGGTCAGTGGGGTAACTGTTGTCCAAGATAAGCATTGCTGAGATCAGTCCAGGTCCTGCATCCGTATATGATCATGATGCTCCTCGTGAGTTCCGCACTGGTTACCGATCACTCAATCTGTACTGATTTTCACCAGACGCGGACGAAAAGATCTTCGACCTGGGTGTACCCATCCTCGGAATCTGCTATGGTCTTCAGGAGATTGCCTGGAGGTCATGCAAGGACAATGTTGTAGCCGGCGATGCCAGAGAGTATGGTTATGCGGTATGTTGGTTAGATGTTGAACCAGGACGCCACTGACATGGTTGAAAGGACGTTGCAGCTCTCCGTGTTGGCGGACCCGCTGATCGGCTGTTTGAAGGAATGGAGGACGCCTCACAAGGTCATTGAGCTCTTTTGGGACGTTTGAATTCTTTACTGACATCACAGGTAGTCTGGATGAGCCATCACGACAAGCTGAGCAAGCTGCCTGATGGTTTCGTCACCATTGCGACCACCCCGAATTCTCAGTTTGCTGGTATTGCACATATAGACAAGCAACTTTTTGGTGAATATACTGGTCACCTTTCCTTGATATTCACACTCACGCTTGCCTAGGTATCCAATTCCACCCCGAAGTCACCCACACTCTTCGGGGCAAAAAGCTACTTGAAAACTTCGCGGTCTCCATCTGCGGTGCCAAGCAAAATTGGACCATGTCCAACTTTGTCGACCAGGAAATCAGCCGCATTCGCAAGCTTGTAGGCGAAAAGGGCCAAGTTATCGGCGCTGTCTCGGGCGGTGTTGACAGCACGGTAGCGGCTAAGCTGATGAAAGAGGCTATTGGTTTGTAGCTGCAAAAGTTCTAATGAGCGTTTGCTAATATTTCACAGGTGATCGCTTCCACGCTGTCCTCGTTGACAACGGTGTCATGCGTCTCGACGAGTGCCAGCAGGTCCAGCAGATGCTCCAGGAGCATCTCAACATTAACCTCACGATTGTTGACGGGTCTCAGAGGTTTCTCCAGGGTCTCAAGGGCATCACTGAGCCTGAGAAGAAGAGGAAGTTCATTGGAAACCTCTTTATTGACCTGTTTGAGGAGGAGGCAATTCGGATTGAGAAAGCGGCTGAGAATACCCTCAACGCCGGCAAAGTCGAGTTTTTCCTGCAAGGAACGCTCTACCCTGACGTTATCGAGTCAATCAGCTTCAAGGGCCCCTCAGCCACCATCAAGAGTGAGTTTGTGTTATTTTCAGTCTGATCGCCGCTGACCTTCTCAGCACACCACAACGTTGGCGGACTGCCGGCCCGCATGATGAACGGCGTAAGTGGATTATTGTATGCCAAGAAATTCGAAGATATGCTCACTCTAGTGACAGCAAGGTCTTAAGTTGATCGAGCCTTTAAGGGAGCTTTTCAAGGATGAGGTGCGGGAACTCGGCCGACAGCTCGGTATCCCGGAGGACCTCGTCATGCGCCACCCCTTCCCTGGCCCCGGTATCGCCATCCGGATTATTGGAGAGGTTACCCCTGAGCGTGTTCAGATTGCCCGGAAGGCCGATCACGTAAGTGTGCTGACTGGTATTTGTGAGCATTTTCACAGCTGATTCTGGCCACAGATTTTCATCTCCATGATCAAGGAGGCTGGTATTTACAACCGGGTATGCTTCAGGGCGATATTGAGAGACGTTTCAGATTTTGCTGACCAAAACAGATGTCCCAAGCATATGCTGGCGTCGACACAAACAAGGGTAAAAAAACAACCAGTCGTCCCTTTTGGCCAGGGATTGTCACTAATTTGTTCCAGCTGTCGGTGTCATGGGTGACAACCGCGTCTATGGTAAGCAAAACTTTTGTGTCATACAGAGAATCCCTTGCTGACCCAGCCAAACAGGATATATCATCATTCTCCGCGCTGTCACAACGACTGATTTCATGACGGCCGAGGCGTATGAATTTGATTTCGCCCTCCTCAGAAAAATTTCTACGAGGATAGTCAACGAGGTTGACGGTGTGTCCCGTGTGACATACGACATCACTAGCAAGCCTCCGGGTAAGTGAACCACGTTAGTCTACAACCCATGCGATATACTGACATGAATAGGCACCATTGAGCTTGAGTAAGCGCGAAGGCTAACAGTGAAAAAGTTCGTTGGGTGTTGCGCGTGGACTGGTTTGGACAGGTAGGTATTCCGTAGGTATAGACGTGCTAGAAAACCTGATACAGCAGTTCAAGTTGCCATTGATGGCCAATAGAGAAGTTTTCCCAAAGGCTCAGGAGAGAATAGAGCAGATGTGCTCACCCTTCATTCTCTTCATTCTCTTCTTTTTTTAACCGGACAGAATACCTAAGTACTTGTCTTGATGATGCACGAGAATGATACCCCCCCGTCATACTTCGTAGCCCAGCATCTAGCTTACTCTCCACACTTTTGCAGGGCCATCCAAGGATAGTTTGTCTTACCGAGCCGGAATGCTGGACGCTGACAACCTCTCAGGAGTTGGATTATAATTTTGCCCTAGCCGTCTATCTGTTAGACCTCCCGGCCACATGTAAAGACCTCCCTAAGGCTTGACATACTGCGGATCCAACGTAGCAGGAAAGGTATTCCTATACGGCTCCTTCAACCCTTTGATATCAAAGTTATTCAACACTCGCACATTCAAACCACACGCCCGCTCCGTCCACTTCCTCTGTGGCTCTGACATGGCCGCGATCTCCTCCTCGGTCAGGTCCGCTCGCTCATTGATGAAGACAACTCCACAAGTCTTGCAAAACGTCTTGCGTAAGAAGCGGTTTCCAAATCGATAGCCTCCTAGGTTCTCTACGCCTTGAATGGCAATCTGATCATGCGTGGGGTAGATCCAGAGGCAGTTGTTCTTTTTGAGAATTAATGTTTTTTTTATCCAGCCCGGTATGGAGTTGGGCGGTGGACACTCACAATGGAGCAGATAGTGCAGGCGCATTCAATCACTTGCTCTGGGTAGTTCTTGTCAAGGGGAACGCTCTTAAGGGCGAGCTTAACGGCGCCGCAGTGGCAGCTGCCATGGTAGATCTTTGCGTTGGGGATATCAGCGGAGGGCTCGGGGCCGGTATAAGCGGGTGGGTTGAAAGGAGATCCGTAACTCGCTCCGTCGAGACTGGTTGATTGAGGGTTGTCAGTGAGTTCACTTAGGGGTCTGGTATTAGCAGGGGATGGGCAAATGCTGACGGTGTGCGTTTTAGATCCCAGCGTCCGACTCCTTGAATGGCATGGGCCTGGCTGTGTTAGCACTCGATACACAGGTCATGTCGATGTTTGGTAGACCGGAGAAGGCAATATACGTTGAGGACGAGCTCCCGTCCCGGAGGAGCTGTCGGGGTAGAGCACAACAAAGCGGTAGCACAGTTGGGACAGAACTTGTGAGTGGCGGCACCGGTACCAAACTTGTACGAGGTCAGAGCATCTTCATCGCCCTTGACGACGCGGAAAGCGTCCCGGGACGCGGGAACCCAGAGGTAACCCTTCTTGGTGCAAATGCTGCAGCTGCATTCTCCACCTGACTCGAGCTCGGGCATGTCTGCCTCGTAAACGAAGGCGCCGCAGTGACAGTTGCCGCGGTATGTCCTGAGGGGGGGCTGAGCATCTGCCATGGTGTTTGATGTGGACGGGTTCAGCTCGAAAACGAGGAGAGCCAGGAGGGTTGGATGAAGAAACTCGTTGTGAGAGAGAAGCAGGTTTTTGTGTGAATACAAGTCCGAGTTGAGAGGAATCTAGTCGGACTTGCCCTTAAATCTGACTGGCGGGGTGACGGTGCCCTCGCCTTGCATCTCTGGCGAACTCCAGTCGCCTGCCTAATCAGGAACGAAGATACAGGGGTCTCGTCAAGTTGAAGGCCATCATGACGAGGGCAGTTTACGAAGTACTGCCACATGAATCGAATCTTGGTTTACGGATACAGATTCCTACTCTAGGTACTCATCCTGCAAAAACACAGGACATCTCTCTCAGTACTTCTTACCGACTTGCAGTTGACAAGGGAGCCGTTGGCGGGATAGGTGTCGGGAAGTTCGCGGGGAAATGCAGCGACAAGGTGGAGCCAGCAGCGCAAGCTACCCCGCGATCCAAAGATTTCTCCGAGAACAAACAACAAAAAAAAACATGGTCTGGATGGACCCTTCCCGACGAATGCCACCCTCCTCGGCCACGGCTCCAAACCCTCTCCAGGGGCCCGGGCGGAGATGGCGAACGATGACTGGCGACGCCGACGGTCGCCGCTCAAAAATGTGCCGGTTCCGCTGCACGTCGAGCCGCGAACGCATGCACGATTGAAGCGAAGACGACTCCCCTTTGGTCAACCAACACTGACCGGCACGGCAGCCCCCCGGAACACGGACACACACCGGCTCGCCGAAAAAGCTCTGACCTCGCCTTTCCCATGGGGTGAATAGCCTGGGGTGTCGGTCTCTCGATGAAGATGATGACAGCAACGAAGAATCCAGAAGCTCTGGGGTACCAATCGGGCCGGAACAAAAGCAATATCGCGCCAGCACGACGGCGCCTCGGTAGATGTGAACAGCCTTAGCTGGGCGAGCCAAGCCAGAAACGGGCAATGGGGGCCCAGATCAATCAGGGAAGCAGTCCTTTTCGGCATTAACCAGTATATTTGGTTCGACTCCCGCCAGTCCGCTGCCTTGATAGGTTTTGACGACCAGCAAAAGCGGCTCACCCCCGCAGACCAAATTCTGCCTCAATTGCTACACCACATCTCTACCGGACCAATCACAGGCTTCCCGTGCAGTCTTCCCCCGTGGGGCCACACCTCGTCCCGCCCGTGTCGACGTTTGTTCCGCTTGTGAACATTCCAGTCCTCCGTGCGTTTCCCTCCCCCTCCAGACCCGGGCTCGAGCCTGGCTCGCCCACGTCAGGCGCACGGGAAACGCACTCTACAGTTGATGAAGGTCTGCCGGCATGCAGATAGACATACTATCCATCCATCCATTCACCACTCTCTATCCAACAAAGCTCCGTGCCGGTGGCAGACGCCTTCCCAAATAAAATATGATGGCGCCGTGCGGCCGAGCCTGTCTCTACCTCTGTCTCTGTCCTCTTCTTTCCCGGGAATGCCGTCGTGTACTCCTATCCCTTGGTTGTCTTACTCGGCCGAACGCCTTTTTTGCGACCTGTGGCGAGCAAACAAATCACATTCCAGAACCTGGCAACACTGGTGCGACAAGTCAATATCCGATCCATGACCAGATAACGTTGTACAAGCCCTGGACCGCCAGGCCGTGCCATATTCTGACTCTCTCTCTCTCCTCTCTTTCGCTCTCTCTCCCCTTGTCCCAAAAAAGGGGGAGCCGAGTCGCAAAACCACCATGGCGGCGGACTCCATCATCAGCGAGTCGGCCCACACGAGGTTCAACCTATCAGGGCCCCCTCTACCCTTCAACGGTGCCTCAGCCGTGCTGAGCGATACTGTTGACGACGAGGCGAGTTAACCACCACTATTGGCTACATCGAGCAAAGAAAAAACACTAACATGCAAGTCCAGATGTCAACCGATCCGAGCATACCCGGCATCCTGTTCGGCATACTAGTTCCACACATTGTGTGCACACTCTTCATCCTCGCGCGGGCATGGTCTCGCATTTCTCTCCTGCGCAAGTGGTTCCTCGACGATAGCTTAATCGTCTTGGCCTGGGCCTTTTCAACAACCGTCTGCATCGTCTACAGCATTGCCGCACAGTCTCCACGAATCCAAAACCACTTTAGCACCTTCACCGCACCCCCCGCAGCCGCCACCAGCAGCCTAACAACCCCCTATGACACACCCGCTGCCGTGCGCACCTACCTCGGCTTGATCTTTTACCAACTCTGCCTCTGCCTCACCAAACTCTCCATCCTCGCCTTCTACCTCCGTATCTTCTCCTCCCGGCCTCTGGAGCGTCGGCTCGCCTGGGCGACTGTCATCGCCGTGTTGCTCTATGGCGTGCCGCTCCTCTTCATGTCTGTCTTCCAATGCCACCCGGTGGCAGGTCAGTTCTTCGGAGCACCTATGAAGTGCTTCACGTTTGAACCGCTCCTCATCGCCTCGGCATCACTTCACACGGCAACCGACGCCTGGTTGATCATCCTGATTGTGCCCTGTATCATACGGTTGGACCTGCCTTCGCGGCAAAAGGCCGCTTTGGCCGTCGTGCTGAGTCTCAGCATCTTCGTCATTGCCGCAAGTCTCACACGCCTCCAGCTGTCGCTGCGAGCCGGCAGACGTGGCGAAGCAGATGGGGTGCGTGTAGCCAACACGCTGGCGTTTTTTGTCATGACAGTGTTGGAGCTCGATATGGCGCTCATTTGCGCGAGTGCGCCCACGCTGCGCTTAGTGCTGGCGCGCTGGTGGCCGCGATTAGGGATGGGTGATCCTAGCGTCGACGGCGCCGGGGTGAGAGGCTCCAGAGGAGGAGACGACACCGGCAGCGTTGACCTAACAAGCGTCGTGAGCTACCATGGCTACCCGTGGACAGAGCCAGCCACACCCGCGCGGAGCAAGAACCCCAGCGTTAATAACCTGCCGGCCACCGCCGGCCCGCAAGGAATGCCGCCCGTCCCACCATTAGCCATGCTAGCGCACCGCACGCCGACCACGCTAAGTCTCCGCAGCTTCATGAGCAACATGGCGCCCAAAAGTCGAGGCCAGACACTCCCCGGGGGTGGCAGGGAAGGTGACCGCGAGGGTCTCCTGTATGGCGATGGCGAAGAAATGCCTCCAGCGTCGCAAAGGCGGCGAAGCTCAGTCGGGTTCGAAGGCTACTACGACCAGTACATGCCCGGGTTCGGCGGGGAGGAGAAGGAAAAAGAGAAGCGAAGAAGCAGGACGTTGAACCTCCGCGGGCATGGGGACAGCCGACGCAGCAGCAGGCGATACAGCAGCCAGCGATACAGCGGTCGATGGGGCGATAGTCAGGAGAGCTTCGTTCTGGGCATGAACGACCCCAATAGCCCTAGTAGGCTGAGTCCCGTTTCCGATGCCCGCTTCAGCGGCAGCCAGGCCACCACGCAAGGTAGTCTGACACTGACGACAACAATCGAGTCACGCAGAGGTGCCGATTGAGAGTGCGGACGGGCGACAGCGGCTGCGGACTAAGGGTTGATTTGATGAGGCAACAACAACGGCTTGCTTGCTTGCTTGAACTTTGGGACTTGGCGTTTCAGACACACGGCTGGGCTGGATGGATGCTTTGGGCGGGTGGCAAGACACTTTTGACCGACGGACTGACTGACTGACCGACTGGCGGGAGAATATGGACGGGATATTTTTTCCCCCTTTCCTTCTGCATCTATCTTTGGAAAGGACGAGAGAGGGTTTCTTGCATCATCATCTCGAGGGAAATCCCGGAAGGCGTGGCGCGGGAGGGAGGCTGGGTGGGTGGGACAGGCGTTTTTCCGTATCTTGTGCCTTGTTTTGAAGAGAAAGAAACGGGATCACGCGCTACTGCTACATTCCTTTTTTTTTTCTGATGGGGAAATTATGCTTGTCGCGGATAAAAAAAACCATTTGATACCACAGGTGGGAAACACACCTCCCCAAGGGGATGGAAACTGGGATGGGTGGAATAGATACATGCGAGAACTACGCTTCGCAAGCAACGGTGAAGCCGTGGGTGGTGGTGAATGGTGGTGGTGGTATTGTCGTTAATCCGTGTAGGGGTACCCATGGAAAGAATCACCTTCTAGAAGGGTAGAAAGAATCAGAGACGTGAAGATGAACCACTTCGAGAACCACAGAATTGCACAACGTGAGACTAGGATTTGCCCCATTGCATCGTGCATCGATCGGGCAGCGGGTCGTGCAAGACACCAGTTTTCCGAGGGACCGGCACCGCTGCGATCCGTGGTCCGCAGGAAGGGGTATCCTGTGCTCAGATGCTCGTTGCACACATGCCCGGTTCGTAGCCGGTGGATAGCCGCACCGGTCAAGCTTTCTTGGATTCTGGTCTCTCTCCCTGGGATCTATCCTACATTTTTCGGAGGTCATTCGATGACGGCCAATTCTCATTAGGTTGCGACAAAAAAAAAGCCTTATGACTCAGTAGGACAGAATATTGGTGGCAATTACTCACCTGACGTTAATACAATGTTAATGCCCATCAGCTGTTTTACCTCAAACCCGGTGGGGGCAGATGCTGTCATCGAGTTCATGCTGTCCTGTCGCTGATTGAAGCAAGGCTTTGCTTGTGCTGGGCTTGGCAGTTGGCGGAACACCTGACGGTTTGACCGCGGTCCGCTGGCCAGTTGCAGCGGCGGGGAGAGACCCAACTGTTGAGGTCACACTCCAGCAGGTCTTCCTGCTGCTGCCAGCTTCTCCTATCCCCTCAATTTCCATCCCAAAACTGGGATCTGCAAACCTCCGATTGAGCTACGCATCGCATGAGCGAGTCCGGCCCCATTGATCCTATCGGCCCCAATTGCGGCAGACAGATGGGCTGTCGCTATCTCGCACAGCTTAATGGCTATGTTTTACAGTGGTTTAATTTAGCGCTCTTCTCTGTCATTGTCTTGTCAAGCTTTCTTGTCGTGAATTTTAGGGCGGTCAAGCTCGGCACCCCGCTGCTACGCCGTTGAGCTTTGGACAGGGTTCTCACCACACGCAGGGCCATCGGGTGCTGGGGACCCCGCATGAAGGGAACGGGATCTGTGCGCCTTTCGAGGGCCTTCGACGCCGTTGCATTCGTCGGGGACCCCTACCCATCGGCATTTCATCTGCAGCTGGGATGGGGGAGCTGTGCCTTTGGACGAACTCGAACCACGGCAGGATGCGGTGCGCTCAGACAAGAAAGACGATCTGGCTGCTTGCCAACAAGGTTCGTACGAGGACAGCTGTGAAAGCTGGTCCGGCTAAAATCGACAAGCGAGATCTGAAATCGGGGGTCGCCGCAGTCACCGCAGTTCGAACAGCGACAGAGCCTCACGGCTGAGCCTCAGCTCTACGTGATGCGATATCTCCAGACGTCACTATATCAGCGACTGAGGTCACGAGGCGCGGGCCTCAGATTAGAAGGCTTCAATTACTTGTCCCCTGCACATGGATGAGCCGTCCCGGAGGTGGCCGCTCACCTTGCCCCTGCCGTCCCATCTCGTGGCCATCTCTCGTCCACTTTCGTCGACGGTCATCATGCAAGCCAATCCCAGCCCAGCCAGGCATTGTGTGGACCCACATGCCGGCCCTTCTTCCAGGTATTCGAGAAGCTCTTGGGACGTCCGGATGCCGGTCTGAGCCTTACGAGCTCGATAGCTGGCTGGCCGTGTCTCGGCCTGTGAATGGTCAATCTTGACCTTCCGGTACTGGGCCAAGAGGCTCCGCGATCACCAGCCTAGTTTATGCCCTGACGGATGACGGAAGGTACCTGCAGCTCTTCGAGCTTCCACTCACCTCACCGTCGTTGCCACTGCGATCGACTGACGATGCCGAGACCTGGGCCAGGCCTCGACAAGCTCCCGGTCGGCCCACCTCGCGATGCTCACCGGGTACCTGCTTTACGTACCTGCCTTGTTTGCCATCCGGCCTCGTTTTCACTTTTCTCTTCCCCACACTCCACCTCTCCGCTCCTTCCAGGTTCCCTCCTTCACCTGACCAACCCTCCAGTCGATCTCTACTCCGCCTTGAGGCTGGCCATTTCGTTCATTTTCCCTTCTTTCCTCTCACCACCTCACATTTACCCAAGCCGTTGCGATCTGCCGGCTTCCACTCTTTTTCTCCCTCTTCTTCTACTCGCGTTTCCATTCTCTCCCGAGAACCAAACGTTTTCTTCCCTGGATTCTCCATCAACCATGCCCGCGACGGAAGAATGATGATTTCACGGGGTTTGAGAACCCTCCTCCTGGCACTCACCGCCGCAGCTGCGGTGCTCAATGGTCACGATTCGCCGGCTCCCGGTGCGCAGGTCCAGATATCTCAAGGTCAAAAAGCGACGAAGAACGATGCGCCACAACAAAACGAGAGGAGACGGGCATCGAACGGACTGCGATGGAGGAGGTTGCGCATTAGGCAGGAGCCCAGGCAGGGCCTTGCGTGCCCGCAGACGAACAGTAGTGCTTTGGTTTGCCCACCAGGCTCGACGTGCTGCCCGACCAGCACTGGCAGCTTCAACTGCTGCGATCAGGACTCGGTCTGTTGTCTCCTGGAGGATGGTGGAACGGGCTGTTGCCCCCGTCCGCCGTCGCTTTCGTAAGTCAGTTTTTCGTGTGTTTGGGACTAGGAACTGACCAGAGTAGTGTGTCGTCCGCAACCACCGAGATAGCAGCTGAGGCGGCTTCTACCGTCTTCATCACACGAACACGTACCAACACAGTCACTGTGTTTACAGGAGTACCGACGACATCCCTTGTCACCTTTACCAACACTTTGGTCATTACCATACAGAACCCGACGGAAAGAACTCAAACCGCCACGGTAACGGCAACTTCCTTTTTCCGGCAGGGCAAGCGATCGGTTGATGAACTCGCAGAGGATGCGAGGGTGAGGCGACAAGAACAAGCCGTCACATCGACAGTTACGGCGGAATTCTTCACAACGGTCTTCCGGCCCAGCGCTGTCCTAGCAACCATTACCAATACCGTCTTCTCGACAACATTCGTAGCCCCGAATGCTGTCACTACCGTCTTCGTCACAACGACGGTTTTCGTCCCTTCTGGAGCCATCCCCTCAACAGCTCCCCCGACTGCTATGCCAACACTTGGCACTTCCACGCTGGTCTCGACCCCCACTGGTTCACAAACTTCCTCGCTTTCTCCTCCGACAACTAGCTCGACGACTTCACAAACTTCATCCACGTCACAATCATCCACTTCGCGCACGCCCACCGGATCCGAAACCACCATGATGATGACAATGTCGGGGGGTATGCCTACGAACTCAGCACGCCCTACCCCGTCCTTGGTCCCCGCGCCAGCCACTGCTCCGAGTCTCACGACCACGCAAATCATCGGCATTGCTATCGGCTCGGCCCTCGGTCTCATTTTCCTCATTGTGCTTTTTCTTGCCCTCCGCCGCCTGGTACGGCGCCGTCGTGCCGCCCAGGCCCAAATGCGCCAGCAACTTACCCCTCCAGAAAAGAAATCTGGAGGTCCTGCTGCCTCCGCTGCCGCCGCACTCCGGGCGGCTGCGCCTCGTCGCAACCCTCCAACCGGAGGTGCTCGACCCCCAGCAGCAGCAACAGCAGCAGCAGCCCTAGCCACAAATGGCTCAAGCTCATCAGCTGCTTCGGGTCCCAGCAATCACAGTATGTTGACTGGCGAGGGAGAGGTCCGTATTGTTATTCGCCCCGCGCCGAAGCGCCGCACCCAGAGTTCTCAGCTATGGCCCATGCCGCCAGGACACCGTGGGCAAACATACAGTCTGTTTGTAGAAGAAGCAACGACTGGAGCGACGACGCCGCAGGATCCTGGAGCGTGGAGTATCGCAAGTGAAAGAGGAAGCGTGGGAGATGGACGGGAGGCATCGAATAATAATAATAATACCAGGGTGTACTCGACTGGGGAATATGGAGAGCGGGCGAGCGGGAGCGGCGGTCGACCTTCGACGAGCATATTCAGCGCCGGCTGGGATAGGGAAACCAGCTTTGGCGGTCGGAGCGAAACATCATACCCTGGACTGGGCACGCTGTTGACACCACCCCCAGCTTGGCACGGAACATCGACCGATAGCCGATGGCCGAGAGACCCGGCCGACTATGGCAGAGATAGCGAAGGCCGGGGTGGAAGCCGCGGTAGCCGCGGGAACGGAGGAGAGTCATCGAGCGGAGCCGGGGGCTATCAGATGGGGAGCTTGGGAATTGGCAAGGCTTGGTGAATGCGCCCAGGCCAGGATTAATGTGGACACGATTACTCACGAACATTGCCACGATGCCATTGCGCTTGCTCGAAAGCGTAACACTCGTCCTCCAATCACCCAACCTACCCAAACGAAGGCTGGGATGTAACGACACGACATGACCGACAGACTCGGGAGAATCTGTCCCAACCCATCAAACGGTTTGCATTTGCTACGGCAAAAACGGTACGGAGTACAAGGAACGGATAAAAGGAGTAACAACGGCGGCGCGTCTAGAAACAAATTTTCGAACCTTCTAATACTCTTCCTCCCCGGGAGGAGACTTTTGGCGACAACACTCTATCGCCAACCCACACTGTACACATATACATAGACGACCGCTGGCCGCGCGGGCATGACCGCACTTTGCGCACTTCTTCTTCTGTGGCTACGCAGCAGTAGCCATTTTATGTAGCTATATCGGGATTAGTAGCTGACTTGTTCAGCGTGGAAATAGATACCCATTGAACCAATCTTGTTCATACTCTTGACTTTGTAGTGTTCGAACTCTGCAGTGAAGCCAGTAAAGGCACCTGCAAATACAACGATGCAACACACCACAAGCCAATCCCACCCACCCATAAGGACCTACAAGTTACAAAACCGATTGAATCCATGTCCATCCCCACCCCGCCCCCCAGACTTTGGCCCCATGGTTCCATCCCTTTGGACACACACATGCATGCCAGATCAAGGACCAGGTTACAAAGAGTCTCGGAAGGGTGGTGGGACACACAACTCTGTTGTTGTTAGAATATCCCGGTGCTGCGACGATTGCGTGATCGACGAAGATCAGACCGCCGACCGTAACCCGGGTTTACCTACCGTACCTACCTTTTAGTTCTACCTACCTGTTCCGTCCGTCCAGACTTTCTTTACAGTACATGGAATTTCATAACCACCCCACCCCACCCCATCCAAGATTATAAAAGTTTTGGTTCCAGGAGCGGGTGAACTGGATTTGCATTCTTCTCTAATTTTTAATTCCATAATTTTTTTTGGGTCTTTTGCAAGTTGGTCGGGTTGTGGAGAACCAGGAGAGAGAGAGAGCCTGAAGCAGCTTTCGGGCTTGGCGGGGGTGCATGCCGTTTGGCATCTTCTGGGCCTCAGTGAATGATGGAGGTCATTCAATTCGTATGTAGGCAGGAAAGAAGGAAGGAAGGAAATACGAATTGTAGCTCCAGAGATGGTAGATTCAGTATCGTCGATGAGGTTTGTTTCTTGTCACCAAGCTTCCCATCTTGCGGCTTGACCAAAATTTTGACAGACTATCTAGGTAGGTTGCCTGCCTGTGCTGTGCATTGTTCTAGCCCCAGCTCTGTCCACCCACGTTGTCTACCCAGGATTGAATGCCGTCTCCCGCCTCCGCGCCTTCCCAGGTTTTCGTTTTGATCTAGTCGTATCGTACAATACAAGCTATTATAAGTACATCCGTCGTCGAAGGCTTCCCCAAGAAGGGGGGCACGCAGAACTCTAACCTCCCTGTCTGACGCCTCTCATCACCCCCTAATGCAATAACCGAGCAGGTTGTATCTTGCCCCCAAAACCAAAGAACGCCGGGCTGCCGAATGTCGAGTGAAGATGTGTATACACAGCGGAAACAGAACTGCCCCCACCACAGCCACTGCGGATGAAGGAGCCGACATGCTTTCAAACGCGATGACGATGCAGCCGTTTCCCGCGTCCCCCATATCAAATCGCCCACGCCAGTGACCCGGTATCACCTACGCAGCAGCGCCCATCCCTAGATAACCAAACCGCGTCTACTTTTTCCCCGCGATCTGGCTACCTATCCTTATACACCTTGGGATTCCACCCCTCCTTAGTCTCGGCCTCCTCTGCGGCCTTCTCTAGATGCGGCGTAATCTCCGCCTCAAGGCGTTCGCGAGCTCGTAAGATCTTGCTCTGCAGGTAGAAAGAACCGCCCTTCTGGGGATCGTTTGCGTCAAATAGGCGCTTGAACCGCGTCATGACGTCCTCGAGATCCGATGCCGCCGCGGCACCCTTCTGTGGTGGCTTGACATTGAGAATTTTGCACGCCTCGTCTAGTGTCATGCCAGTGCTAATGTTGACACGGCCTGTCGCTCCAGGTGCTCCGCCCGCTTTCGCCTGCGCTCGTTGATACTGGCTCGAGGCCGCGGCTTGTTTGTAGGCTTCGGCGAAGGCGCGACCGAGAACGCGCGAGCCGATTACAACGACTTGAGTGATAATTCGGTAGGCCTAGGCAGAGAAGCTTTTGTTAGCAGGGGTGAGTCGAAAGCGGACTTGTGAGGGCGCTGTTGCGCTGTTGAACAACTTGCCATGATGATATATGAAGGGGCGGCGATGCTCGCCTGCGCAGCCCGATAATTCGATGCAATATGCGGCGGGCTAGCTCCGGTGCTGCAGAGCGCCGAGAGTGTGTCGAGAGTCGCGGGTGTTTGCGGTTTCGCAAGGAGCTGGAGCTTCGGAATCGGCCAGAAAATTGAATGACCGAATCGACATCTGCCAAAAAATTGAAACCCCCGGCCTCAGATTGGCCCGTCCGATAATCGGGATTTCCTCGGTTCATTTGGCGGCGGTGCAGGGGGCGCAGGGAGCGAATTGCGGCCTGAGGCAGCGACCTGAGGCAGCAACGGCGTCAGCCAGCTGCGAAGTTGGAAGCTCTAAAGTTTGAAGAAGCAAGATCGCATCTTTTTGGACAAACACTGTATTCCTGTCCCCTTCACCACAAAGCGCTCTTACGCTCCCGACGCCTACTGCACAATCCGGACTGGTTCTCTCTGCGCTTTTCAGACCAGAAAGATCCACATATACCCATTCCTGGGCGAAAACCTGTCTCGACAGACTTCACCGACGCTTCGACCTCCACACACGCCAAATGGCAACATACTACGGCGCGCCGCCGAACCAGGGCTACGCCCCGACGGGCGCCCAAAATCTCCAATTCTACCCATCCACATACTCACAGCCCGTATCAGGGCACGCGACACCCTCACAAGCATCATACGGCTATGGTGGCTCATCGTCAGGGGGTGGTTACGGCGTCTCCAGCGGCTTCAACTCGGGCTTTGGCAGCGCCGCGGGGGTATCAGGGCGCATGGGCGAGCAGGGCGGTCTAAGGACAGGATGGCTCGCGGCGTTTAGTTCGGAAGGCTACGACGGGGAACCTCCCTTGCTTGAGGAGCTAGGAGTAAATCTTAGGCACGTACGAAGCAAGGTACGTTGTCTCGTAGAATATTGATAGCTCGTTGCCAAGGGCTAACATATCGCCAGACCCTCGCCGTACTCAACCCATTTAGCCGTATCGACCAGCATTTAATGGACGATTCAGATCTGGCTGGTCCGCTTATCTTTTTCCTTTTGTAAGTCATATCTTCTTCGCCCTCGCTTTGTATGTGTCTGGTGACCTTGCTAACCACGCCGCCCTTTCAGGTTTGGTACCTTCCTCCTCCTCTCCGGTCGAGTCCACTTCGGCTACATCTACGGGCTCGGTGCCCTCGGCTCCGTCTCCCTCCACGCCATCCTCTCTTTGATGGCCCCGTCTGATACAAACCCATCAGGCGCCGCTGGCCCCGTCCCCTCGTACCCTGGCCAACCGACCTCAGACCCACATCAGGGGAATCCGTCCAGTGGCATTACATTCGCGCGCTCGGCCAGCGTGCTGGGGTACTGTCTCCTCCCGCTGGTGGCGACGAGCCTGGTCGGCATCGTGATGCCCATGGACACACCACTAGGCATCGTTCTGACGACAGCGGCCATCATGTGGTGCACATGGAGCGCGTCGGGCATCTTTTGCACAACGCTCCGCATGCGAGCCATGCGCGGCCTGGTGGCGTACCCGCTCGCCATGTTCTATGTTGGCTTCGGCATTATGGGCGTGTTTAGTAGCCGTGGGAGCGGGGCGTTTGCGAAGGTCGCGCCGGTGCCTGGAGCGTTGTGAATTGAGTGAACTGGCGCTGGACCTCGGCGATATTGAGGGAGAACAGGAAGGGTGGCCGGGCGATGGATTAGACTTTGGATCTGGCGTAATGGGACGGGTGACTGTAAAGGACAAGCTCCTTGTGGGAGTTACGCTAAAAGGGTCATACCGTGTGTCATGGCGCAAGGGGCCGTTTGTGTCCCGTGGCGGATGGCTTGTGGGCACTTCGCAGGTACGCGAAGAACCCCCCCGGTTGGCAACAGGGGAGACTACAACCCGCCAAGCAGTTGAGCAATGTCTGTACCATATTTATGGAGTACGAATTGAGATGATAATATCATTCCATGGTTTCTGTTTGTGTGTGTGTGCGTGGGCTGGACTGTGTCTCTAGAATGAAGAACTTGTTAGAACCTCATTTGGTCAAACTGTACGGTATACGGTGCACTCCTCCACCAATTCCCCCCCCCAGCCTGCAATGCTCTTGAACTCAGGATGCACTAGTAATTCTCGAGATGGCCTCCATCATGAAAGCTTTATCCACACAAAACATCAAACTCACTATGATTCCCACACACAGCGCACGTCGTTTCCACCCAGAAGCAGCCCCCCAAAAAAGGAACAGCAAAACTCATCGCTTCAACTCAAACACTGGAATATGCATTATGTCCCATCGTCCTCGCCTCTCATCTCTCGCTTCTCATGACCAACATCACATCTCATCGCCTATAAAACTCGATTCAGAAATACCTCCACTTTGTATCGATCCTGTCTTTCCCCGTCCTGTCCTGGTCCACCCAAAATGCTCGGGCAAAGAGAAAACTTGAAACACCAAGACAGACAGATCGTCTCCCTCATCGTTGCTGCTGCAATGGGGCAGGGATTTCCCTCCCCAATGCGTGTGGCTCTCTACTAATGTACAGAAATCCCCCCAAAGAAATAAAAAGGACAAGAACTCATTCCCAAAACCGCCAGTGAGTGAAAGGGGGGTTCAGATTTAAACGATCCAGCAAGAAGAAAAAGCGGCCCCGCTCATCCTTTCGTTCGTCTCTTTCGTTTCCGAATCCATGTCGAGAGGACATGTCCTGGTCCCGATTCGCGCTCCGCTGCTTAGGTGGGCGAAAAAGCAATCGCAATGACAACAGAGCCAAAGGAGCCGGCCGGCCAGGCTCGAGATGAGCAAGCAAGTATGCGGGTCTTCATCCATCCCATCAAGTATCATGCACAAAACGCAGTATTTTCTTCCGACCGCCTTGCTGGCCGAAATGAATCTGACCACCACTTTGGATAATATGGCGACTAGGAACCATTAAGTGTGGCCTCTGGCAAAGCGCCCAGGATCGAGTATTGTCCGCCGGCACCAGCCCAGATGATCTTGCGACCGCGAATGGCCGTGTTATCGATGAGAGTCGGTGTCTTGATATCGTCAGTTGTGCCCTGACCAGTCTGATAATTTGTCGAAAAGCCCCACGAGTAAACTTTTCCGTCCTTTGTGATGGCAAAGCTGTGGTCAGTGCCGGCGGCGACCTTCACAATGTTACTCAGACCCTCAATGGCGGTCGGTTGGACTAGGATGCGTGGACGCTGAGACTCGTCCCAAATGGCGTTGGCGCGCGTATAAACGTGCTCGGGGTGACCAACCTGGTGTCCGTCGATGCGGCCCCAGGTAATGAGCTCGCCCTCGGTCGTGCAAGCCAGGGAGTGGTGCTCGCCGGCGGCGATCTCGGTGACATCAACATCTAGGAGAGAGCTGACGACCTGAGGCTTGAGAATAGTGGCGTTGTCCTCGCCAGCATCAGTGGCAATGCCAAGTTCTGCGTAGTTGTTTAGACCCCATCCGATGACACGCTGCTTCTGGTCAATGACGAAGGAGTGGTATGCACCACAGGTGAGAGTCTCCGCCTTGGCCCGATTGGGGAGAAATCCGATGCCACCGGGGAGGAGAGCTGATTCGGGGTCACGCTCAAGAAGACGGCGCGCGAGCTGGGATTGTTGGCCTGAGCCCCAAGCAGAGATCTTGTGCTTCTCGTCCATCGCAAGAACGTGGTTTGCACCAGCTGCGAGCTGTTTGATCTTCGAAAGTTCGGGGATCTTCATTGGCGTCCTCTGCACCTTGACGTCTTTCCGGAACCCGAGAATGCCTTCGTTACTCTGCATCAAGTTAGCCACGAAATGATTGGAAGACAGGAATAACCCTACCCTGAATGTTCCCCAGCCGTATACATCACCCGCTTCAGTCAGAGCAAATGTAGCGCTATCACAGGCGACAACTTGAGCCCACTGAACATCCTCCTCAATCCCAGACATGTCAACCTCGCCGGGCGTGCTCTCGTGTGGGTTTAGACCACTGTCATCGTCATCGGTATCAGATTCCTCGTCCTCCACATCTCGGAGTCCGCCTGCCCAGTCCGTGTTGCGCCCAAGGGCGCCCTGGTCGTTGACACCCCAGGTCAGGATCTTGTTGTCTTTCGTGAGTACCGCGACATGCATGCCACCACACGCTACCTGCACAACGTTTTTCCCCTGGAGGTTATGGTTGATTCGAGGCCGCTTGACGTCGATGGGCTTTTTGCCTTCGTACTTCATACTGCCCAATCCGAGCTCTCCGGAGCTGCCCTCTCCAAAGACGAAAATGTCCATGACCTGGGTAGGCGCCTCATTGATGCTCTTCTTCGACTTCCGAGTAGTAGCGGGCTTGGGCTTCGATGCGGCCTTCTTTGGTGCAGCTTTCTTGGGCTTCTCGGCAGCTTGCGCAGCCAACAGTTCAGTCTTGGTACGCTTCGCGGCGCGCTCCTCGACCTCGGAGCCCTCATCCTCAGATTCAGCCTGTTCTTCCTCTTCCTCCTCTTGCTCACGCTTCCTCTTGCTAGCGGGCATCTTGGCCTTGGCTTTGGTCTGGGTACCCGAATTCTCCTTATCCGACTCCTCGGATGACTTTTGGGTCTTGCGCATCGCCGGCTTCTTGGCGGCAGCAGCAGTCTTCTCAGGCGCGGCCTTTTTGGCGGCAGCTGCGGGCGCAGCTTTCCTCGCGGGCGCGGCCTTCTTCGCAGTGGCGGCAGTTGTGGTCTTCTTCTCAGCAGTCTTGGTTTCAGCTATTGTCGTCTTCTTTGCAGCCGCGACGCGCTTTTTTGGCGCTGCGTCGCGCGCAGCCGCAGCTGCTGCGATGGCTTTCTTAGGAGGCATAGCGATGTCACGGGTGGAGAACAGAGACAGAGTGAGAGAGAGAGGAATTGACGTGGATGCTGCCGTGAAAACGACGCGCCAAAAACAGCAATCAATGCCAGCCGTACGGCGAAACTGCACTGATAAAGAAACAAAGAATTCTCAACTGGTGCAATAAGAGGCGCAAATGGAGAGGATTGAGAGTGATGCGAAGGGAGAAAGAAAGCTGGAGGAATTCAGAGTGGATAGGTAGGTAGGGCGCGTTGTTGCATAGTCGGGGCTTTTGGGCTTTTGCTGTGGATTTTTTTTTCTGTCTGCTGCGGCAAAGCTGATCTGATGTGTTGGCCTGGCTGGAGGACAGGGGTCACACAACAATCGCACAACGCCGGATGCGGCCGCCGGGAGCTGGAAGTAGGCCAAAGTGAATGCAAATTGGTTCCCTTACAGCAAATCAATTCAATCTGCACCCACCGTTTTGCCTACTTAGGCCACCAACCTCTTCAAAAATTCGCTGCCCTGATTCAATTCCTCTTCAACTCTGTCACTCTATTTGCAAAGCAGCAGAGCTCGACAGAGCTTCTCGCTTAGTGCGCCACATGAGCGAGGGTACCCCTGTTCATGTCTTGGCGTTGTTGTCGATGCCCCTGTCAAGAAAAAAAATTCTGCCAGGCGGTCACATCGAGAATTCAACAGCTTCGCGGTGGTCCAAGCTCCGTGACGCCTCACTGCTGGGCAAAGTCTCACCGCGACGCGACTCGACGGTGAGACCCACGCGATTTTGCTACGCTAGTGTCTGCGCATAGTGTGCGATCATGACACTACAATCCCGAAGTAATAGTGTCTCTCACAATATCAGGCTCTTTCAGGCCTGTGGCTCCCAACTGCTCCCAGCCACCCAATTTTGGCGCCAATAATTACAGCTCACTGTGTCCCATTAAGCACCAGATGCGTGCATCACATAATCAGAAAGAATCAATTAGAACCAACCAGTCTCTCCTGGATTTGCTATCCTGCAGCAAGCATCACCGCGCCGTCTCGCTGCCCCCGAGGCATCGGCGAGTCACCACACGGTGCCCCGTTTCTTCTTTTTGTTGCCATGCTTTTTCCGGTTCGCTCTGTTGCTGACTGTTGCAGCCGCTGGCGGCGCCACTTTTTCAGCTCCCGCCCCCGAGCCCTTGGAAATATCTCCCTCCTTCTTCAGATATACCCCATCGCTGCTAGCGTTGCGCTTACTGCCGCTATCACCGACATTCCGGTAGGTTTTCACTGCCATACATGCGAACGCTGACACAATTACCACAACCCACAAGCTGATTACTGTCAAACCGTCGGGCCTCAACCCAAAAAATGGAACCCTAACCACGAGAAAGAGGGCCACGCCCAACATGAGCATGGGCGCGACTGCTGACAAGCAGTCAAAGATTCTCTCCGTAGGAAGGTAACCTCCCAACTCATCCACAGCCCCCTTCAAAACCAGACGTGGCTCCATGCGGTCCTCGACGTTCGCCCTCTCCGCATAGTGCTGCGCCAAATACAAATTGCGCCCAAGTTCTAGCAGCAGAGTCCAAGTGGCCTTGATCGCAACGCGGAGTATGAAACTTGGTCGGAGTACAAACGGCCAGGAGCTCGACAGAAAACCAGCGCAGTCTAATACAGCAGCGAAAACGTGGCCCAGTGCAAGGAGGCCGCAGCGTCGAAAAGTCCCGATGAAGGGTATTGACTGGGCACTAAAAAAGGAGACCATAACCCCGCGTTCGGGTGTACCGGCAAGGATGAGCGTCGGAGCGGTTGTGTTGCCCAAAGCGATCTGCTGTTGAGAGGAATCGCGGTGAAACATCCCCAGGAAATCCGCTATGCTCATGATGGTGACGATGATGGCGAGTATGACCAAGCTGGGCACGGCCATGGCCACGACGAAGACGATATGTGGGAGAAAAAGTACGCGTGTTGATTAACCCGCCCTGTGAACGCCGTCGGCACCATGCTCTAAACCCTAGCAGTAAAAAGAAAGCCGCCCCGTTGCTCGTCGCAGTGTTCTTCCTCCTCCACACAGAACGCCGGATATTTCTAGCCGGCACCTCGTCCACCCCTTATTTCTTGGTCGTGAAGTCGGTCTCGTGTTCAGAGGGGTTGTATCCGCCGTCTTTGGCGCTCTCGCAGGTGCATGCGTCTAAGGCAGGCCATGTCAATACCACATAGAGGGGAAATAATCCCAGAGGGTTCGATGTCAAAGCTGAGCAAGAACTCACCAGCTGGTCTTGCTCCACATACACACGAGGCTCCAGAAGGCTTCTGGTTCTCAGTACTCGCCCGATCGCAAGTACACTGCCCAGCCGGACGGGCACGGCACGAGCAGCGGGGACCTTCAACCTTGTTCTCGGCCGCTGCCTTATCGCAGGTGCAGTGGAGGGCAGATTGCTTGCCACACGAGCAGGTTGCTTGTTTGGCTGTCCCGCAAAAGAAAAAGTCAGTATATCGTACGAAAAGGTTAAAAGTATTCATACAACCCAGAGAACATGTCATGGGCGAGCGATGACGGAGCATACGGGAAGACGGCGTAGTATTAAATCGGACAAAGAAATCCCAACACAAAGAAACGGAACGTAAGTCTTCCCAAACCACACTCTGCAGCCTACCGCCGGGCTTAAGTAGAGACAAAGTCCCAGGAAAGGAAGTTAAGAAAGAGAAGGGGAAAAGATATGATGAATAGGGTGATATGGCCCAAGGAGCCGGGAGCCGGGGATGAGGAAACACAAAAGGATTTTTTCCCCTCTCAGTTGCAACTCGCGACCAAGGATGGGCGCGGAAAATATGGGGCTAACATACCACAAACACACTCAGCGCTCTTGCCGCAGCAAGTGGATGCTTTGGTGGCTTCGGTCATGGTTACTGGTTTGGCTCGGTCGGTGACTCGGTGCTTGTTTCCTCGTTCGCTGTTGCTCGAGCTAAGAAGATGGAAAGTGGAGAAGATGATCGACGGGCCAAGCGCAACGTCGCTACCTGCACTATGCGAGTAACACCTCAATTAAATCACAACGGACGAGTGTGATGGCCGGGTGCGGAATGTGGATGGTATGGGATTCCGCTGGAGTTGTTGTTGTGATGTACGGAGGGGGAGAGACTGGCAGAAGAGGGGCTCTTATACGAGGGGCAGTCTGCGACTTTTCGTCTGCATGAGCTGATGTCACAGCCGATATGGGCTGTTGGCGGCGAGGCTGCAGCGCTGAGACACACAAGGAGTGGGTCCGAACCCCCTCAGAGGCTAAATAAGCGTTCATGCCGCCCCTGATTGGGTGCAAGTCTTGAGATCCTCTGACTCGGGCCCAATCAGCAATGGGGCATTTCATATCTTCCGCCTCGCTGACCCGCGGCCTTCGAAGCCCCATCGCCAGATTCGATTGGATCATTGCACGAGTTATTAGAATTGGCAGACTATCTTGCAGCGGTATCTCCGGTCACGGGCGCATTCGCCGAGGAAACGGAGGCCTGGCCGTTGTCAGGCCTAGCACCCGCTTCCGGATTGCCCCCTCCGAGCTGAGCTTGCGCAGACACCCTCACACTGTGTCGGCGTCGGTGTATGGCCCTGGACAGTCCCTCGGCACGCCCGGTTCTCACCTCTTGATCCACTTCACTCGCTGCCTGCTCAACGGCATGCTGCCGTGACCACAGCGCCCTCGCTGGGAAGACGACAGTATCGCCCACGATGACCTTGGGAAACAAAGGGATGATAGGCGAGTGTCCTCGGTCTCCTCAAAAATAGATAGCAGTTGGCAGCGAACAAAACTTTCCCGCTAGGTACTGCAGACGTCGGCAATTGCTCTCTAGAGTTGGGGCTTTCGAGGCACCAACACATCGACGAATATGTGCTCCACGAGTGCTTTGCTGATCGTGAACTCCGCAAGCGCACATCTCATGAGAGCCGCCGGTCTGCTGCTCGATAAAGGAAGTGGCGGGTTATCGAGACTAGCTATGGAGCTGGGGAGTGCAGTTTGCTAACCATGTTAGCAGATGTCGACCCAACGCTGACTTGGGGGGAGACCTCACAGGAAGAGAGACGGCCACGGAATGTCCGCCTATGCAGTTCATAACCTCTTTGTGGCATTTTCTCGCGAAGTTACCGAAAATGACCTCACTGTTCCTAGATCAGCATCATTCCATCAGTGAGGTATTGGAGGTCGGAGGTCGGAGGTACTTACACTTTGTCAATGTCAGTTATCTCCTCTAACAAGTCCTGACGGAGAAACTCCTGTATCTCTCCATACTTGGCTTTGAGACCGGCATTGTTGAGTTCCAAGATATTCTTGGAGTCCTCGGCAGTCTTGAGCAAAGGTTTCCAATTTCTTCAACTTGGCAGATGTTTTGGTAAGCTCCGCACGATTATGCTTCCTCTCTTGCTCAGCTTGCCATGCCTGGTCGCTGAGGCTCTGGAGCTTGATCTCGGCCTCTTCAAGCTTGACTTCAATATCGCGGAGAGAACCAAGTTGAGACTCCAGACCTTGATTCTGAGATCTGAATTCGTTCCATAGGACTTTCTTATCCGTCTTCAGCTTCTCGTTTTCGCTCGTCAGCTTGGAAATCTTCTCATCCATCTCACCACGAAGCTCCCGGAGTTTAGCTTTTTTTTCTTTGATCTCTGCATCAAGCCTGTCGCGGTCTTCCAAAATCTGTGAGAACTCTTGGACTCCCTGGGTGTCTTCCTTGAGATCTTTAGCAAGGGTGCATATTTTGTTGAGCGTGTCGATAAGTTTTGGGGCTTTTGAGGCCTTTACACCTTGGGCGTTGCCCGCGCCAGCCCCTTTCTTCTTGCCGTCAGACATACCCTTTGCGGAAATTGACTGGCCGATGGGTAGCCGCTTGGTTGGGGGCTGAGAAACAGTAATGTGACGGGCGCCACGGCGGCCACTGGGAAATATACCATTACGCGATGCGTTGGCTGCACATTGAGGCCTACAATGCCTCCATTTTTTCTCATATATCACCTGCGCTGAGCCGACTGGACAATCGTGTTGTCTTGATAGGTACTGCATGTAGCCGGCGCCGCGCGTTGACGTGGCTAGCAATCAGTTTGCTCTCGACACAAGCAGGCGAATACCAGAGGGCTTGGTAAAGCCATTTGCGGCTTGTGGGTTGTGAATTCTAGCCCCGGAAAGACTGCAAGCGTACTGGTTGGTGGCGTGTTGAAAGGGGGGCTCTACTCGGATAACTAGAGGGCTGTCTAGGAAAACGTGGGATCCTTTGGGTTTCTCCTTAGGCCATGAAAACTTGGAGGACTCTCTTTGTGGATTGGTCCTTGGGCTGTTTGGAGGTTGGACTGCATCCACGTTTCCCGGTAATCTATTTTCGAGAAAATAGATACATCTCAACCACTTGGGCGTCGCTGCCGATGACGGGCAGCGGCACCACTGTCTTTTCGCTGACAACCCAGCTTTCCGCAGCCATCATCGTGAAGAACTCTCGTTCGGAGGAGTGTCTTGGTTTTGTAGCTAGGAATACCTTCGTGTCGCGAGGCATCGCACTCTGTGCAGAGTGGGAATGGAGGGCCGAAAGGGTCTGAACTAACGCGAGCAACGTATCAGTGTTGTAGGTGCACTCGCTCACGATGATCAGATCCCAGGGCAGAGACTGTGTTCCCTCTCCAAAGACCCCGTTCTTCCCCTCATGCCAGTCGAGACTCTCAAACTCAATGATGGATGTCCGCTGCTCGCTAGGCGCCATATCCTCCAAGCATCGTGAGATGTTCGCCTCTGCTCGCTCTTCTGCCTCTGCGAGATCAGTCACGAGGACTTTCGGGCTGGCAGCGTATGGTGAAGCCTGAAGGATACGAGAGAGCCCAATTCCTACAATCCCGACACCACAGCCTAGCTCGATGACGTTAAGGGGGTCGCTCTGGCGTAAAATGCTGCTGAACAGGGGCATCGGACAGTCACCGCCGGCCCTGCTGTCTCTCTCCCACCTGAAACAGATGTCGGCAATAAAGGATATAGTGGCAATGCCGCCGTCCCAAACGTGACGCGCAATGCTGTCTCCGAAATCCTCCTCGACTTGGAGGGCGTTGATAGGGGCTGAACCGTCACTGCCGACCAGACGCAAGCTGCGGAAACAAACAAGGGAAGGCTTGCCGTCGGTCGACGGCATATCCGCATAAACACCCATGATTAGCCCCTCGCCACCATGTACGGGATAGACGTCTGTGGTGCTGAGTGCAATCAGCTGGCGGTTGGTGGGGCGGATCTGGATAGTCTTGATGGCGTCGGGAGGGAGTGGGAGGTCAAACTTCAACACCCGCATACCGGCGCGCCACCTTGGTGTAGCATTTTGAGTGAGGATGATGGGCCTGAGGCTTCCGTTGACGTCCCGATGCGCACCAATGACTGATAGTTCGATGGGTTCTTTGGGGGAGAGATAGGCATCGCCCAGATCCGTTGTGATTGCAAGCACAATTTTCAGCAGATGGCGCGATCCCCCTCGCTGCTCAATCGCGGGCGGCCGCAGTAGTCTGATGTAATGCATTGTTGGAAATCCCCGGTCTGGCTTCCTAAGTGGGAAGAAAAATGTTTGCTCCGGGCAAGTGCAGATGCAAAGTTTGCAGAGAATTTGTGGACAGGGTTGGGGTTGGATGCGCTGATCTGACTCCTGAGGATTGTTTGCTCCTTCCTCGTTTGCATGGCCTCGCAGTTCAACCCCGAGCTCTTGCTCCTTTTCCAGTAACTATACGGAACCCGCGCGCAAACTTCACCCCGGCGATCCCATTCATACTTTGTATGCGTATGCCGGACAAGGTCCATCGCCCAGCCCACTCCAGAAGCTCGGCGCCGGCCGAAAGGCGGCGCCATCAGTGTCGGTGACCTCCGCGATGCCAGATAAACGTGGAAAAATGCCTAATTGATGCGGTGCATAAAACATCGAGCTTCGGGCAATAGGAATTGTATTTTCTTTTATAAAACCCACCATCAGAGCCACGTATCTAACGTAGCTGTACAAGAGTCATCGACCCCTTTCTTACCTACCATGTCCAACCCCCAGTCGGCACTTACCCTCTTGTCAACCATCCTCCGGGTTACTGAAGAAAAGCTGGTCCCATTGACTCGCACTGGTGTCTCCTCTGGCAGCAAACTCTTCGGTGCCGCCATCCTGAAGCGCTCAGATCTGTCACCGGTCACCGTGGCCACGAACAACGAGCGTGTCTCCCCACTTCTCCATGGCGAGGTCAACTGCATTCAAGAGTTTTTCTCGTCCCCGGCCGAAGGCCGTCCGGCTACTAAAGACTGTGTCTTCTTCGCTACCCATGAGCCTTGTTCTCTCTGCCTTAGTGCCATAACATGGGCAGGCTTCAACGAATTTTACTATCTCTTTACTTACGAAGATAGTCGGGACCTCTTTGCCATCCCGTATGACATCGACATCCTGGAGCAAGTCTTCCGAGTACCCGCTCCCTCAGATAATGACGAGGCTCTGGCCGCCCGACCTCTTTATAATAGAAAGAACAAATTCTTTACCGCCAAGAGTCTGGCCGACCTAATCCAGGAGCTCCCTGACGAGGCCGACAGGAAGCATTGGGCAGGCGAGATTACCAGGGTCAAGGACCTGTACAACACACTCAGCAACACATACCAGGAGGGCAAAAAAGCAGGTGTTGAGAGTGCTAGTGTGTGGAAGTAGTAGTGCGTACCGATTCTAGCCCTGGAGAAAATGCGAAGACGGTCCAGGCAGACTCATTTATCTCCATCCATCTCCCCGACTCACCAGCAAGTCGACGTTTCTGGAATCAACTGCCCAGATTCCGCAATACGCTTGTCATCGTCCGTGATGATGTTGATTCCCTCGGACCCTAAACCAATATCACATTCGCCCCCCCCCCCCCCCCCCCAGAACAGACTTCTGGAGGGGCGTCCGGCGTGGCGCATCTCTTCTTGTTGGTCTTTCGTTCCCTAATTATCCACCCCTGACCGCAAGAGAAACGGGGGGTCTGATTCACGGTCCTGGGTCATGAGCTCGCGTCGATCTCTACGGCCCAGCTGCTATCCGGGTCAATGACAGACCACGAAAGGTGCCCGACAAGTGATGACAAGTTTATTAGCTTGGGATATAAAGAGAGAGTCTCCACCGCCCCTCACGCTCATGGTCATGGAATTATCGAGCTCACTTGCCATATTGTGATGGTATCCGACATTGCCAACCATGCTCCTCTCAGCGATGTCGCCTCTTGGTCGGACAAGGGGTATGGATGCACCCCATTGGTTGTTTTTGTTTACTGTATTACTTTGAGCGTCTCCAATGTCAAAATACTATCTATTTCTCTCCTCTCTTCTAATCGGCCGCATGACATGTCTCTTACGTATCACCTATGGGCGGGCGGCACCCCAATCCTCGATCTGATCAGTCTTGTTGGCCGCTGACAATTGCCGACAGAACCCAAAAGCCCAATGCCGCACTAAATCCCACCAGACACATCACAACAATGGCAATGCTCATGATGGTTGTTGTCCTGCGCATCTCATGTTGATGCCACAACAGTGTGGAAGGTTGCTGCCCTACACACCCCTCCCAAGACCGAGCCTCTTGTGCGGGGATTGGTAGATGGACCAAAACAATAGGCCGGCGCCGCCCGGCCCTCGTCTAGCCCTCGCCCAGCTGCACACGCCCCTCATCGCAGTGCTGTCACTGGCCGCCCGGCGATGCCCAGGGAAAGAGAGATCGCGGGGCACTGTGCAAGGACACGAGACAGGCCCGATTTCCTCCACTACTACCCCGCTGCTGGGAATGGGCAGGTGCGGCTGCCATCAGGCGTCTGGCATGACCAAACTTGACGCGAAGCGCGCCTGAAGCGACACAGACGGGCCCAATTCCATTCCGGTGGTGAACGCGGGGAGGTCTACATAGTAGAAGTCGTCGCGTTGACGTAATACACAAGGGATGAAAGGGGGAAAAAAGGAACCGAAATCTTGCTTTTCCAACCCTTCAGTTTTGGCGAATTTCTCGACAATGCACCTTCTGGCTCGGGCAGGGGGGCATAACCAGAACAGTGTCGCCTGAACTGTCCAGATGAGTCGGAAATTGTTGTGCTTGCCCAACGTGCTTTCCCACACCCCTCCTTCCCCTCCTTCCCAGCCCCTCTTCTTAGGCGACGTCATCGCGATAACTAACTGAACCAGGGAGGGCAAGGAGGGGTACTCAGGTAAACCGGGCGGGGGCCCCATCGCAATAGCTCCACAGCATAACATGAGGCCTGTTTGCTTTGACGCGCAAAACGCAACCGCTCATTGCATTCTGAAATTCTTTCATGCACCATCATTGCCCAGTCAATCGCGGTTGCCGCAAAGGAACGGCAAATCGTAACGTGTTCTTGGAAAGCTAGCTGTTGGGGATGCCGCGCCCCGGCTTACTGTTCAATGCTCCTCGATGCTCCCCCAACCAGCGCTGTCCCACCCCACTGGTCAGCAGCACTTGGGCAATCCGCCGAATCCCCCCTCAATCCAGCCCCGATCCGATGGGTCTGCATCGCGCCCGGCCACCAGCGGTAGAAGCGCTGCCTGGGGGTTTCCAGCCTCCACTCAGCTGAGATCTGAGTGATGGCTTCCTGTCACAGCGACTGGGCGTCACATCACCCGAGAGCGGCGCCCGTTAGGCTTACCAAGACCGTTAGAGCGGCCGGGGAATGCGGACGTGATCCGATCTTCAGCTGACGGCGGGAAGACCAGATGGCCTCGGATAGGCGCCCGCTGTTGCCCGTCACCTAAACATCACCACCTGTCACGCTTCACAGGCTTTGCTTCCGTCAATCGATCGCAATCGCACTTGCCGGTCGGGGTCCGAATAACGCCGCTGGTGACTCCGAAAAACCGCTGGTGCATGCTAAAACGAGGTAACTTTGCACGCCAGTTAAGGCCGATACAGCCGCGCTATAGGTGTTATATCAGGCCGTTGTTGGTTGCGGTAGGCAGGCACCTAAATACTTGACGTACGCCGAACCCGAACCCGACTACATCTTTGGCCGGAATCAGCGGAGCGAGCGGATGGATGGATGGATGGATGGATGGGCAGGAGGGAAGGAAAGGGATTAGAGAGCGGGTTTCCATTCCAATCACCCATCAAAAGACACTAGCGACCAGGGGGAGGGGTGTGTCTTGTCCACAGTGCAAATGAACGCTGTCCACCACCATCGCCTCTTTGGGGGATCGGGACCCCATCACCTATTACACTTGTCATGAAGCTTGGCTCTGCGCATCGGGGTGAAAACCGCGTGTGCGTGATGTGAGACGGTTGGGTGGGATGGATGGGGGAAAAAGAATAAGCCACACCTCCACGAGGCCCAAATCGGTAACTTGTCCCCCATCTCCCCTGTGGTGCTCACTCTCCAGCTCTAGGCAGTTCTGTTACTTGCAGTATTTTTCTTCCCCAGGAAGCATTAGTGAGGCGCGGCGCTGTGCGGCAGCTGCATGGCAGTAGTACTGTGCCTAACCGCCCCTAAAAATATGCTGACCTCGTGCTGCGCGACGCCCTAAGGTACGGGAATCGAGTCGGCCTGAGTCTGTACCACCATTGTAATCGTCACCGCCGCCAGGAACCTAGACAGAAGGACCGACTAGTAATGTCGTATGTCGCAGACCCAAACTGGCGGACGGACATAGGGGTCGTGAGGAGCTCATCCCACTGCAGCCCCCATTTTTGGCCAAACTCCGAACAATTACGGATACCACACTTCGCCAGATAGGTAACTAAAACGCGGATTTCCTTAGCAGTCAAAACCAAGTATGGAGTTAGTGGTGCACTGAGGTGTGATAGATACGCTCAAGATAGGTCAGCCGATACCCCCTCCTCGATAAGGTAGTGGTGTTTCTTTCTAGAAGCCGTTGATGCTAGTTGTGTGATGAGATGCAGGGCGCCTGTCTCCTGACAACCACATTGACACACCTAGCGTTCAATCAGCGCATCGCATCACTTATCATTCACATCATCGCGCCGAGATATGCATACGCCAACTATTACTGCCACTTCCACCGAATGGCATGGCGGGGATTTTGCCCAGTGCCCGACACTGACAACCTACTCAGCTCGTTCTTCCTCTCCTCTTGAGGGTTAGATCGCAGTGTTTGGTAATCCGGTGAGCCAGGGCAGTTCGCAGCTGCGGGGGAGGGGGAGGAAACACCCTCCAACCACCTCAAGCGCGATACGATGATTGGACGCCAACCGGGGAAAATCTGCAACCTGCACGCCATCGCACACGTTCTTCCAGGGATTCCAACTTTACCAGCATGGGGTCATCCCATCAGCAAGGATTGATAAAAAGCCAGAAGCGTCTGGTTAGTTAGCCGCCGTGTGTGACATGAGTAAATTCTTACCCCTCCTTCTCTCTTCCCATTTTGGGATGATGATGGGTGCCAAATTCTCTCTCTCTTCTTAATTTACAAAGATGGGTGTGCTTCAATTGTCAGTCACAGCGGTCAATATCGCCGATATCATTCATCGTCCCGCGTTGTTGGTTCAAGACGGATGCGATCATCAATTGTCGCCATTTAAGGACTGGATTGGAGTTCATGATCATCCTGTCACCGGTCCAGTCCAGTCCTGCGTGGCGTTCCATTAAAAGGGCTGATAAGAGGGGAAGGCCATCAATGTTTTAATTACCTACCGTTCATGTATGTAGTCACCCACCCACACCTCTGGTTTTCTTACCTTCTCTCAGCTCGGCTCCATGTTGAAACCAAGACGCACAAGTTAGTTAGCTAGCTAGCCAGCCTGCCGTTCGTTCGTTTGGTCGTTCACCACGGTGAAGTGAGGCTTCCTTCCTATTGACGTGTGTACGGTACTGTACTCCTATACTGCTCCCCGTGCTCCGCATGTACACCCACCACACACACTAAATACACTACGCACTACCAAACCGATGTGTCCCAACCCCAACTCTTCCCCTCCTCATCATCGTCACATGTTACCCCTGACGAGTGAGACGGTTACACGTCGATATGGAAGTGAAACATTAGGGCCCTAGGACAGCCAACCATCTCTCCCAGCACAGTGGTTTGAGTGGTAAGTGGTAGGCAGAGACGGGATGCAGAAAGAAAGAAAAAAACCGGAAATACTTGCCTTTCTGCCCCCCGGCCTACTACCCCCCCACGTGAAAACCTGTCTGTTGTTACTGGATTGTGTGATCCTGTGGTGGTGGTGGTCACGCCTGTGATCACTTGCTCACTCACTCACGGCCATGTCCGATTTTGATCCAGTCCTTTTGCGGACTCTACTCTACTCTACTCTAGGGCTGGGTGCAATGGTGGTGGTGATGTGTTGCGTAGGTTCATCATATCAATCACAAGCGTCAAATCGTGATGAGGTGACGGCTGTCTGGTGTAACGCAAAACCCTCCATTGTTTTATTTAGTTCGAGATGATGGTGTCGAGTCGTCGTCATTGTAATCGGTCGTCAGAAGACCATGATTATCGCGGACATCGCCGTCATCCATGACCCGGAGCCGGCCGCCGATGGACGTATCAAGCAAACTCTCACTAACAAATCATTTCTCTTTTCTTTCTGTGCCCTCATACCTAGTCTTGTCAAGTCCATTCCGAGCTGTGACTCGCACTCCCAGTCTCATCAACCCCCCGCGCAGATGGCGGCAGATGCGACAGGTGCTATGCCTCAGACCCGTGCCGTAAAGAGTCAACCGGCGTTGATTCCAAAAATTTCCCAGTGCCGCGATGCCGAGAACAAGCATCGGACCTAAGCCCCTTTGGTAGAGTAGATGAACACCCCATCACCAGATCTCCAGGGAATGACACCACGAGGCTGACCTAAGCCTCCCGCCCCGCGGTCAGCCCCGAGTCTGCTGCTGCTTCTTGATGAGTCGACGCCTGCATGGAATCCCGAGGTCCTGAATTCCGATCCATGACCTAACTACTTCCCTACCTACCTGGGAGTATGCAGTCTCACAGTCGTAGCAAGTGTCGCCAACCAGGGCTCCGAAGGGATCCCAAGAAACACACCAGTATTGCGTACACTGTGCGGCAGGGTGAACAGGATATGATGCCCAGGGTTCTAATATTACCCGGATAGCCAACCGAAGGTCGACTTTGACCTTGCACGCGGATGCACACAACGGCACCGAGTAGTGCTCGCCCATCAGAATAGAAGACCTCGACCAGGGCTAGATAGATTAGCTACCCTCCGGCTTGTAAATGAAAGCACCGGGCAACGGGCACGCTAGGGAGAGGCTTGCAGATGCAAGAAGAGAGCGGTCGCACCTATGGCGGCATAACAGTCGCGGGTAATGATACGCACTTGTCAGTTAGGGGGGAAGAGGGGGGCGAGACGGGAGGGGGGAGTGTGCGTTGAGTGTCTGGAGCACACAAAGTCCTCGCGCTATCTCACCAGTGCCGGGCGTTCTGGGGGCCTTCCAACTCAAGCATTGTAGATCCCGCTTCGCTCCCTGGGTCTTATCATGCAACTCGTTAACATTGTGGGACCCCGTGCGCTTGCACTGCGAACAAATATGGATGTCTGCTAAGTTTGGCAAGGCCACCAACTGGCTTCGTTGCCGATGACCACTGCGTTTCGCTTGCGCCTTGCTCTGGCACCGTTTGCGACCATGGCCTGAGAAATGGGTCCGATCTGGGCCAACTGCCGCGCACTAAAATCCTGCCTAGCAGACGGGCAGAGGTGGAGGCCGAGAGACGCGCGGGGGACATGGAATCCGGATGCCTTGAGAGGGTCAGCGACTCAGCGTTAACTTAGGCTATGTGAGAGTGGTGGTGTCAGAACCCGACAGTTTGGTGATTGCGCCCAAGTTGCGCTAACAGGCGCTGGAAAGCAAACCAGCACAGCGTCTCGCAGCACAGTGGTGCGCGCCAAGCGGGGAGGGCTGCGATTGGGCGACTGAACACACCTCGTAGGGCTGGACGGGCAGCAGAAGCCCCAAGAGCAGGCCAGCATGACGCTTTGCAGATCTCTTTCGCCTTGAATCAGTGCGCTTGGATCCGCAGGGTCGATGTTCGAATGGGTGGTCCATTGGAGTGTCGAAGCGATGTGTGCCGCGCTGGTGACAAGCGGTTCAACCGTGTCGCTCCAAATAACTCTTTCCTGAGCGTTGAACAAGAGCTTCCGCGGATTGTATGCGCCCACGGATTGAACGCAATGTGCTGACCAATCCCATCCATGGATTTCGAATGGTTGGTGGGAAGCGTCAGCCAATTGCAGCGGGCTGCCATGGTAGAGATCGAGGTGAGGACGGCACACCGAGGCGCGTGCGGGCGCGCGGATCTCGCCCGGACCTTCTCGATTGAGTTTCAGACCGGACACCAAAGTCGCTCGGCACACACCCTCCTTGCTGTCTCATCAGGGCTGAATTTTGCCGCACAGTGCAAACGAATTTCCATCACCTGCGCTCCCCGATCTCGTTTGGCAGGGGAGGTGAGATGGTGTTCTTCGTGAAGACTGAGTGCGTGTCGCGATTCCCGTCGCCTTGCGATGAGCCTTACAGGCACAGGCCCAAGGAAAACCAAGTGGAAAAAGGTGGGGACCTGCCGTCCGAAAAAAAAACCCACCACTTGATTTTCCACGCGAGCTCACCCGCCCGGTTTGATGGACCGTGCCGCAGAGTGTCCATTTCGTGCCGGAGAAGAAGAAACGTGACGGGGGATACCTAGCCGGAAAAGAATTTTCACTTCCAAGGAGCGGGAGGGCAGGCGGTGCCTGTGCTCAGTCAGGTTCGCCGTTCATCCCATGTCGGGTTGGTTCCTCGCGGCACACAGATCACGGATGCAGTGTCTCGATGCCGTCGAGGAAGCAAGCAGGGTCCGGGCGTGACCGCGATGCACGCCATCGAAACATCCATCCAACCCTTTTTCCGGCGAGTGTTTCAATCGAGCATCCCTTACGTTTCTCCCTTCGATGACTCGGCGCAAACTGTTTGATGGGGGCCAACCAGAAGTCACCGAGTCGGAGAGACTCCAACCTTAGGTATTCGTACCGTGTTAGACCTGTCTTCTCCCTTCGCCCACTGCTTCTCCTGCAGGCTTCCATCCTTCTCGCACCCACCATCGCAGTGACGGCCAAGAAGGAATGACGTTGGACTGGAAGTACGGGTGCCAGCCCGGCGCAGCCTGCAGCTCGCAGCAACACAACTCTATCCATCAACACGACGGGCCTACGCTAGTGTACACCAAGGTTTCTCTCAACGGTACGGAATTTTCGAAGGCAGACAGACGGATACCTACCAGCCGCTGCTGCTAAGCCATGCTAGCCCAACCCGTGAAAAACAAAAATCCCAAAGACCCGTTCTGCCATGGGCGAATTACAAAACGCATTCTCCAGGCGGAATGCGAGTGTCCCGCACAAAAGTTCGGAACTGCCAGCCACGTCCAAGACTCGCTGCGCCGTGCAAAAAAAAAAAAGTCCCCTAGTTACTACCCCTGGATGGAAAATGAACCCATCAAGGTGTGTGCGTGTGTGCGTGAAAATTTTTCCAAATGGCAATGTGGCGTCAAGACTCGAGGCACCATACCATGTCCGTTGTCCAACGGTAGCGCGTGAAATATTGGCACAAAAGGGGGAAATGTGTGTCTGTGATAAGATACACTTATCGTGGGCCCATTTTGCTGATGTAATCCTGTAATCGGCTGGTGGCGCTGCAGATCTTCAACGACAGTGGGATTTATCAACAATTGAGGCTTGTGCAACCCCTGAAAATGCGATTTTTAGCCTTTTTAGCTCTCAAACCCCTGCAATTCGATTTCTCAATCGTTACGGCGTTACCTACGTTACTTAAAACTATCTACAAGTTGGTTAAGGCTCCTACCGGCACGTATACGCTCTACCTCCGCAATAGCCTCAGCTTCGCTTCTACCCCTAGATATCCGCGAAGAAACTGCATCCCAAATTACCTTCCAACGACAGAACTATACCTTAATATTGCTACTAAAGCGCCAGCGGCTTCCCCATTAGCCCTCCAGCTCCTAGATTACCAGTTGGCCTGCAATACCTTCTTTCCACTTCCGCCAGATATCTTTAACCGTAAATAGCTTCGTTAGGCTTGTAAGGATAAGGGGGGCCGTAGGCTGGCTAGTTGGCGCTGGTTTTGGTAAAGGCCCTGGGGGTATAGGCGCTAGGGCCGACGCTAGTACCGGTACTTCTAATATTAGGTTTGGATTAGTTCCCAGGTAGCCGGTAATAGTAAGAGGGACCTTACCAAAGAGGAGGGTATCCAGGATTTTACTTTCCTAAGTAGCCAGTTGGTTAGCCAGTTAGTTGGCCATTTAATTGGCGATTTGTTAACCAACGTGTAGGATAGCTAAGTGAGTGTTTTTTATAAGCCTACAAAGCTCTGGTAAGGTACGTTATAAAAAGAGACTTGGTAATTCTACTATATCCGTAATATTAGCCTGTATTATACGTATAAATTTCTCCTACTTTTTACTGTAGAAAGGAAGGTAAGAAAAAAAGGGTAAAGATAGATATTAGGGCTATAAAACGGCGAGATCCTATAAAAGTACTATACGTAGGCGCTTTATAAGCTTAAGAAAGCTATTACTAGCAAAATCGTCTTCGTTAAGGCCGCCTTATACCTACTAGCGGCGTTATACGCGTATATCGAAATAAAGCTCCCACTTTTCAATCTACGGCTAAAGTTGGCTTTATAAGGTAATTGGAGGATCGTATACTACGCGTAATAAAAAGTAGTCCCCTGGCGATTTAGAGAAGCCGGCGACGATACGCATAAACTGGTGCGGTAAGTACGTAAGGTAAGCCTGGTACAAAACGCTCTAATTCCAACGGCTAGCCTATAAGATCTATACGAGCGAAGTACTATATATTTCTATATCTTATACTCCAATTCGCCGTAATAAGTACGTTTTTTTCGCTATAAATAGGCCAACGGCGCCAAAAATACACCAGGTATTTTAAAGTTATATACTATAAGAAAGCTTTTCTTTGCGCTTTTAACTAACGAGGACCTTAATTTTATACCAATTCTAATAGCGGTAAAAAGAAGGCAGCGGCTCGCCGGTAACGTACTATTACCAGAAGAATAGTTATACTAAGGCACCCTACGTACAAAGAAGGGGGTTTTTATAGCGTAAAGATCCTATAAACTCCTTTTTAACCGTCTTATTTATTTTACCGTTTTATAAAAGCGAAATAAGGCAGCCGTACTACGTAGGGCCTTTGGTAAAGGGATAATTAAGAAAAGAAAGGTCGGTAAGTTCCATCTTCCAGCGGTTCTCTCCGTATAGGAGGTAGTAATAACTGAAAAGAAGATTAATACGTATACGTAGATTCTGTAGCGTAGCGGTTACGCTGTAAAGTAGATACTTTTAAATTGCAAGCTACTCGGTAGTCGAATACCCGGCCTAAATCCCTTCAGTACCGCGATTTTTAAAGCTGGCGCGGTTGTAGCGATTTTTTTAACGGCCGCACTAATCCAAAAAGCCACGTACGGCCATACTACGTAGGTTTTCCGTATTCTTACTACCGTACGCTACTTACAGGTTCCAGAGCTTTATTACGGCGGTAATATACGCATTTACCGTACTCTTAGTAAAAAGGGTGCCTTCCTTAACATCGCTAATACCAGTTGCCGTAGCTATAATCGACGGTAGTATATAGCTCTTACGGTTATCGGCCAGGATTTAAGCCGCTTCGGTAACTGGTACTACCAGCGTTACGGCAAGAGCTTCGGCTTCCCGGAGGGCGGCCTACTCGTTAGCTAGTAGTAGGGGATCTATATAGCCGTCGCCGCGGCTACGCCGCTTCTTCGGCACCTTAACACGCCGTAAAAGGATATCTTCTTTCAGCCAAGCGGCCAACTTATCAGGTATAATAAATTCGCCGTCCGGCTACGTAAACAGGGTTCCATCCGGCGCCGCGCGCGGCGTACCGTACTAGGTCCTCCACTCGCGTTGCTTTGATGCGTAACTTCTCGTTATATTCGCTGGC
>Ga0247765_1000086_pt1 | contig 69730 bp, 73 predicted proteins | sample UWRJL106311C6_FD_179949 | JGI IMG/M metagenome (GOLD analysis project Ga0247765, IMG submission 179949) | Plant litter microbial communities from Arlington Agricultural Research Station in Wisconsin, United States - UWRJ-L106-311C-6 | ecosystem: Environmental > Terrestrial > Plant litter >... | reverse complement strand
ACACTATAATCCAAAAATTTTAAAAAAAAAAACCCCAAAAGGCGTCCCCCCCCCCCCCCCCCCCCCCCCCCCCCCCAGTGGCAAATTCCGTCTTCTTCCCATCGCCTACCTGCGGAGACCTGCGGTGTGGCCTCTGCTCCCTCCTCCACGTTCCCGTCCGTAGTCGTACATGACGATATTTTGCGCGCGCGTCACGACAGGGCAAGGCAGAGTGCAGACACACGAGATACTAGATTCCACACCTGCCTACCTACCCGAGCTCAGGTTGGTGCGCCACATGCGTAACTGTCATGCAGGAGGTAGAAACGAAACGAAGCGGCATTCTTTATGATTTTATCGTGAGGGCTATGGCGATGCCCAACTGGCTTTTTATTACCTACCTACCTAAGTGTTCACCGTGGTTGAGCTCGCGTGGAATAATGTGCGCGTTGAGGGCGGTGGGTGGACCTCTGTTCAACCATCCCCTCACCCTCACCCTTACTTTCGCCTTCACCCTACTCTCTAAGCCCGGTCCGGAGAAGCCAACTCGCGCATTAAGATTAGTCTTTCACATGATGTTCTCGCCACCAGCTCAGGCTCTCTCATCTCTCGTTCGCCATGCTGATCATCGCGGCAAAAGCCACAAGGCAACAAACCGCAAAAATAGGAGACGTAGCAATGTGGTAATGGCAGTTCCAAAACAGACGGGAGAGGAGTGACAAAGGAGGCCATGCTCGGTACGGTACAGTAGGTGATGTAGGGGGACGAGGTCCTTGGGAAGTGGATAGGGCCAAGGCAGCACCGTAGGGCAGATTTGAGCTCGACTCGAATTAGACGGAATGTCGCTACTGCCGGTAGAGGGTAAAAATTCATTATGAGCCTCCCAACCCTGTCTTTCGGTTTGTCTGTTCAATGCCAGTGAGGTGAAGCAGGCAGTGGGTAGGTAGGTAGGTACCTTTGGGGGTGTCTGGATAGAGAGAGAATTGCAAAGCTTGTACCTGCCCTGTCGAAGGGTACTTGGGGAGCAAAACGGAGGATAAGAGGTTCGAGAACACCTCCGTTACGGTATCATTCGGGGGGTTATGGCCGCGTGCCGCACGACCGCGGCTGTTGCAGAGAGAGTGAGCTAGGGTTTGCCTCGAGGCTGGCCGAGGCGTGGATACAAAGAGAAGCGCCATCTTGCGCCTACAGGTGTTAACTGGGGATCAGATAGTAGTGTAGCTATTCACATGGATGTTAGTCAGTGGAAGCCAATGAGCAACGAGGCTGCATTCTAGGTGGTAACCAAAGTCGATCGCCTGCAACTACTACAAATTCGGTGCAGTCACTGCAGCTTCTGCGCATGTCGTTGGCCTGTAGGGTCGCAAAGGATCAGGGCGAGGTGGTGGTGGTTGCGCGTTCGACTGCCAACATACCAAAGAGATATCCCGGGGGCCCTGCAGCGTCGACGACACCACAACCATATGCTGAAACACCACAGCCCGTCACCAGACCTTCTCCAGACCTGACAAGCAATGGGCCGGGGTAAGCTTGCCCCCTTTCTGCAGACCACGCCACCACGCTCGCACAAGCTTGGCTACCTAGGCATTGTGGGGAGGAGACGGGGGGGGGGGCAGGAACAGGTGAGGCGCTGGCGCAGTCTAGTGTAGGTCAAGCTCAACTCAACCATCGGCCAGCTTCCCCAACCTTGTTCTCTTTCCCACTCCGTACCTGACGCAAGCCGAATTCCCGATGTCAGCCACTACCTTTTGAAAAAAGAGGGCATCGCGAGCCGGAGTTGGCTGCATCTGCGTCTGCTCCTAGCAACCAACAAGCCGTCCGGGTATGCAGAGGGTGGTGGAATTTGAGCCGGCCGGGTAGCTCTAATCTCTCGAGATTGCTCTGTCCAGGGCATTGCTGCTCTCAACATTTGCCACCTACTTTACTGGGTGATTAGCACCCTGGACACTCGCAGATCGACCTGCCTGTTCCTTGTCAATGCCCACCTAAGGGAAGGTAAGGTAGTGTAGCGCGCTTAAACCTAGGCGTTGCTTTACACCCAGACCGCCCAGAAGGCAAATGTGAGCCTAGCACGATCTTGTCGTCGTTGGTGTAACCATTGCCCAGCCGGCCTGTAGCTAGGTAGCTAGGTTGATGGCATAATACTGCGCATGGGCAAGGTGGGCAAGCGCATGAACGTCCAGTGGGACCCGCGGGGGACCGACCCGCGTCTGTCGGCTATGGGACAAGAAGTGAGTGAGACAGATAGACAGAAGCCGCCGAGCGGCAAAGCCAGGAGCAATGCCAGACAAGGCCAGGCCAGGCCCATCGGCTCAGATAGAAAAAGAAGGGTGGCAATCAAGAACGCCTAACTAGAGCTAGGACCTCAAGAGCTATGCCCAGACTCGCCTCGCCCGATGGAGGTCGAATGCGAGAGGAGAAGGCTTGGTTGTCCAAAGGGGAGTTAGGGAAGGGGAAAAAGAAAGAGTGGTGTGGCGCTTTGTGTTACCGAGATAGAAACAAGGGAAGGGCCTCAAGGGTGAAGGGAGAAAAAAAACCTTGTCTGCTGCAATACAAGGTTGGAAGCGACGACCTACTCACTATCCGACCAATCAACCGACCGACCGGCCAACAGGGCGACCGACAGCTGGCAGGTTGGCAGGTAACGGCCATCTTTTCTTCACCGACTGACAGCTGCGCGTCCATTCCTTCCTTGTCTATCACCACCCTCCTCAACCATCAACCCATCCACAGTGCATTCGATCTCCTGCAGCGTGCACCCTACCGATATAGAATTGTTCCCGCAACCCAAGCTGCCTTATACCCCGTTGAGCTGCCAGTGAAGTGCAGGTTCGCAGTATTACTGCGTACCGAGGTTAGTCTGAGGCTCTTGCCCCAACCCTGCAGAGGGGAGTTGCCAGTTCATTTGCCCATGTACCACCTTCCTTCAATCCCCTCAGCCATTGGGTGAAAGGTTGGACACAAGACAAAAGGCCCCATGTTGTGTATACACACTAGGCCATGCGTCAGAACCTTAACTTAGCATCGAACCAAATCCTAGCCATCCGTCTCTCCTCTCTCTCTCGCTCAACCCCAAAATGGAAACAGGGTGTATTTCAACACAGGGAAATTTGGTTCCAGCTTCCATATTTACCTGTTTTTTTACTTCTCTGCTGGTGTGCGGGCCCCAACCCCTGCCCCTCCACATGCCAACCCCCATTTCCGATCCCCTATTACCTACTGAGGACTCACTCATGGACGCAAGGGAGAAAACGCCACCCCAAAAATACACGTCACACGAAGCGTGGCTTGCAGCAGCAACACCAAAACGTCTGGGATGTCAAGACAAAGTTAGACTCATTTTTGACCTGTCACTTCTTTCCCCCCTTGCCCCAGACTATCCGGAGCTTACCATGTCAATGCGATGGACAGCGCTCCATCATCACCACTATCACACCGCCCAGCCATCCTAGATAGTTAGTTGGTGTATGCTATATCGGTATAATCGGCACGGGCTGGCCACCTTCCTTTCTCCCTCCCCCTCCGCATAACCACCAGCCTTCCCTGCCCAAGCACCTTGATGAACCTACCGAGTAGAACCAAGCTACCCGTCGGTATAGACGGGGGTTGGCCGACGCCGCAGAAAGGCATCGCGACCGCAACTTGCCTCACTTTGCCAAGGCAGCAAGCCATACGTTTCACCTTTTGTTCTGACCCATCCATCCGCCACCATCATACATGTGGAGAGGGCGCAGGTACCGGCTCTCCGCTACGGGGACCATCCCTCAGCCTCGTTGCCGAATGTGAGCGACGTCAAAGCCGGAGCGGGCGGCTTCTCTCGGGCGGTCAATCGGTCGGTCTTCCCGTGAAACCAGACGGACTCGTCTCAGAAAGAGCAACTAAGCCGTCTTCTCCTTCCACGGCTGGCACAGGCGGCGAGGACGCTGTTTGGTGCTCCCCCATAAGGTTTTACCTCAGCGTCTCCGACATCAATCCTTCACTTCACGGACCGTTCAGTCTCTTGTCCATCTACCCCATTCCTCCTAGCCCCGGCAAAATTTCCGGATGGGAGAAGGGGAAGCAGGGTGGAGCGGGGGAACTGATCGGCCGCCGCGGTTCTGCGAGTCGGGCAGATTGGCACCGGTCTGCCACCTTAACTCCGCGTCCTTTGTTCTTGCGGAACAATTGCCAATGGCCCATGGTCCCGCATATCTTAGGGTGAATCCTTCGAAGCTACAATTCGATTTTGCGTGTGCTTGCCGGACTGGCCCGTGGAAATGCAAATAGCGGACCGCGGGGGATATTCCCCTGGCAGGGTCACCCCGTCAGTCGGCCTATTTAGAGAAACAATAATATGCTGGTTACACAACTCTGCAGGCATGTGCGGGCGTGCGGGCGTGGGGTTGCAAAGTTGCGTGGTACGAAGCTCCACTAGCGCGCTTGTCTGGCCGCATTTGGATTTGTTGCGCAACCTGTCTTTGCCTATCGTGGCTCTTGGGTGGCTTCTCGGCGGCTTGTGCAACCTCAGTCAATGCGGATGAAGCGCGCAACTTGGTTGACTCCATGGCTTGGGGTGACATGCGGTTGGGGCTCCGTTTGGCCCCCGACATGATTCTGAGAACGGGCGAGTCCAATCCCTCCGGCTGGCCCTTCGATGAGGGAGGGCATACGTGTTGTGTCTCTGACCGCCTCTTGATCATCCCCCCAAAAAAAAGTGATCGTTGCGTCGAGATCCTGCAGCTCTGATTCATACGTTAGACGGCTTGTTTCTCAAAGACGATGGTGTAGGTACTATGTGAGCCGTCCCGGTAATATCCAACTCCTGCTGCGCCACCACCCAAGTCACCCCACGAGGCTCCCCAGAAACGCGGATTTGGGCTCGGCCGAGGGTGCACCGGGAACGGCAGACATAGCTTCCAGTGCAACAATCGCGGCTGTTGAGGCCAATAGCCGTCTTGTGTCTCCTGAGTTTGTGCCCCCCTCAGCCCTAAACTGAGACGACACGTCGTCCTCCTTGAAGAGCATATCGATATGGAAACGACAGCTGCCGGGAACGCGTCAGTGTTGAACGAGAAGGAATCAACCCACTGCCGCCTGTGCGGGAATAGAAACAAGCGGGCAACTATTGATGTGCTTTATTGCCGAGTCGCCGACTGTTGCTGGGGGCCGAGAAAAGGGAAGGAATCGAGCGAGCGCTACAGCGAAGCAAGTCGCCAATCCTGCTCGTGTAACCTGCAAGAGCCCATACAGTGGTAGAGATGAACAACATGTGCGCTTGTTGTGCGACCAGGTGCGCTGAGTTAAGCGCATGTACCATTGGAACCAGGCAAGCGACACAAACATGCCGAATTGGGACCGACGGAGTGACGGAGGCAGCATCGAAATGCTACTGCTGTTGGTTCTGTCCACGTTCATGCCCCCCATTCGGGCACCATTTAGAGATTCGGCGCGGGGTTTCGGTGGAATTGGGCCCACCGCCTGACAGCACTTCTGCAACCCTGCCAATGAGAGCGCTGCGTTGGGCCGAAGTCGTGCCCGCTTGCTGCCGTCCGTTCGTCATAAGGCTGCGTCCAGGAATCGGAACGGGGAAGAGCCGACGTGATACCATGTTCGCGGGATATTACCCGTCGCGTCCAGAGGAAGAAACGGAAGAGAGAAAACAAGGTTGAGAATGATAACCGGTGAAACAAAACCTGTCAACTATTTCGACCTCGTACAAAAAAAAACCCCCCCCCAAAAAAACGAGCACAACGCCGACCGCTCTCTCACTGCTTGGAAATTTTCCAAATCGCGAGCGAAGAGTTGCAGTGGGCAGTACGACGTACACGGCGAGTGCAAGAGGAGGAAAGCCACCAAGAAAAAAACGGGAAAGAGGACTTGACGCGCACCGTCGATCAAGCTTAGTGGCTCGCTTCTTGCCGCCCCGGGCGCAGCTCAGGAAACGGCAACGGCAGGTGTTCCTTGGACATGTCGGGTTACCTTAGCGCGATACCTTGACCTCTTCGGTTGACTGGTCAGGAGCCGGGTACCAAACTAACTGACGGAACAGCCACAAGGCTCAAAAATTTCTTCTTTACCTTATCCTGGGCCTGCATCCATGCAGCCCTCTGTAAAGGTGATCTTTCCCGTCCCCCATCGCTCATGAAGAAACCGTGCTTTGGTAAACGATCACTGGACTAGCGGAAGGCGGTCAGCGGTCGCTTTTTTGTGTGGGGTTTCAATTTTTTACCCCCCCAACACCACCCCCGCTCATGTTGTACAGGCGCAAAGATACGCTGGGACCAGGGCCGGGATCATCCCCTGTCCAGATCTGGGGCGACTGATTGGCGTTTAAACGCGCCGACGCGCTGGACGGTTAGATTCTTTCCCCACCATCACGCAGGCCAAGTTCCATCTCTCCGTTTCTCACGTTGTCTAAAAAGAGGTATTTGTCGGTGCCATGCCTGGGTCGATGCACGATACATTTGTGCTGTGTAAGACAAGCAAAAGTATTTGCATGTTGCCTGTTTTCCGGCTGCCGAGCGGAGGGATTAGATTACTAGGTACGCAACAGTCAGTGCTGTGGTTTCGATTTCGGGAGGATCAGCAGAATAGGGCATGGGGATGCAAAGCAAGGTTGAGGTTTGGAGGAAAGACGACATGACATGCCGGCCGCGGCTCACACTGAGACCATGGACCATAGGAAGCACAACTTGCGAGCGCGCTTGATGGGTTGCGAAAGTGCTCGTTTCTAGCTCCGAAATTCCAAAAAGACGGGGTTTGGCTGAGAGCGGTGGCTGCCATTCCTCGGTGTGGTTGGCTGGTTCATCAATGTTCTGAACTAGCCCCCAGGCAGATGGACGGAGGTACCTTCCCTACAGAGTTTGGCGATGACGAATCTCTAAAATTTACAAGTTCACGGGAAGTAACTGTAAAGTACTGCACAGGACTGGACACTGCCCCGAAAGATGGCGTCTTTGATGGCATCATGCGATATACTAACCGCTAATCATACTAACGATCAGAGTGATGTCCAACTCGCCCTCGGCCCCCCTCCCCTTCCTTCGACTGGAATGTAGCCTACCTGCGAATCACACCTGCCAAGTTGATTCTATAGTGTCCGTACAGGCACTTATCACAGATTTGCGTTGCACACCGCAGCATAACGCTGGTTGGAGGGTTTGCGTCCGAAAGAAAAAAGCCGGCGAACCGAGAAACCAACCAGTCGTTATTTGTCGAGCATGTTTCATTCAATCCTCCTGGTTTGTGGGCTTAGCTGAAGATTGTTTCATGTAGCATCGACTCGTTCCTAGATTGTCACATCGCGGGCACTGCCTCTCTCCGCAGTTCAGCTCTCATCTCCCCGATCTCACCGTGGCCGAATCCGATGAGATCGTAAGGAGCCGTGATGAGTCAGGCGGGGTGGAACGTGATGAGAAGTTTCCTCGTCGTGTTGGAGCCGCAACACGATCTGATATGCACCTGGCTCATATGCGGAGTTTGATCTATGGTAGTAAGCGAACGAGGCGGTGATGGCCGTACACTTGACACCTAAGCTAAAAGGACCTAATGTTGGTGACACAAGGTTGAATGGGATGGGTAAGGGGCGGAAGAAAGTACTGCGCAGCAGCCGCTAAACTTTGACAAAAAAACGACGACGTAACCACCGTAACCGCAAAATCCTAATATGCCCCAACGGCAAAGTCAACGGGGGGGTTTTTTTTTTCCTCACTAGCGTTCCGGGATGCATACCATCCGCGATCCGTGCAGCTTGATTTTTGTTGCGGTAGCTTCCTTTCGTACACTAGGCCTTGCCTCTGCATGTCTAGTGTACCTTACCCAGGTAGTCTAGTGTCCCGGGGAAGGCATGTCGTAATTGGAAGTACCAACAACACCAAGAAGTCTTGGTGTTTTCTCCCCTGTTGGGGGTGTCAGCCGGAGACAAGTCCATCAACCCGGTGCCGAGGTTCGGGGTCATCTCCGCTAGTCTGTCTCTGCAGTAGCGACGCTTGCAGGATGCAGGCATTGAGGCATTCCTCCAGCCAACGCAACGCAACAGACGAACCCCAAGCTGGCTGTATTCCGCGACATCTTCATCAGGGAGAGAGACGAGGAACTAAACGTGACTGGGCAATTTTGACGCTGAGGCGCTTCAACCCTTGTCTGGCCCCTGCCCTGCCCCTCGCTCTGACCGACCACGCTACTGCCTGTCACTAACAGTGCCTACCCCTCCCCCACCAAAACCTCCACTCCAAGACCTCCACCCCAACATTGAACAAGTCTACGTATATGCTATGGATCATCACCGGCGATACCACCCTCAGCGAGACTAGCTTGTTGTCTAATCTGCAGCATCCACGGGACGGCACCAACGGCTATGGGGCCGTTGACAACTACACTACATTACGAGTCAGTTTTTTTTTTTTTTTTCGACATCCATGAAGGATCTGAATCATTCTGGCCTCCACAACATCTCTTGAACACCGTTTGTCTCAGAACGTCTATCAGCCTCGTGGCGGAGGCGACTCCATCCATTGAACTACTGGCCATTTTGTAAGGTACCTAGCTACAGGAGGTAGCAAGCTGCCATCCCAACGGGGCTGGGTACCCAGATCGTCATCGTATCCTCCTACAATGACCGCTGGCCAAGGGTGAAAAAAAAAACACCAACACTCATCAAACATGATGACCATCCCGCCGCGTTGATGCGGCGCTATGAGAACTAGAAGATTGGGGTCCGCATCTGCACTGCGTCTAGAGTAGCGTCCGGTTCCGCGTCTGCATCGGCGTGTGCGTGAGAGTGAATGGGGTCAGTCGGCGTCTGGCGGTTGTGTGTGTGGTCGGTGCGGTTAACCACTCCCTCGCAATCTCGAACCCTTACATGGGCTAGCTCGGTCGCTTGTTTCAAGGGTCTGCTGGTTTGTTAGCCGCCCCTTTGGTTGTATTGCGGCATTCCATGTAGCTTCGTACCACAACTGAACTCGTTGCGGCTGGGGCTTGATCTTTTCTGCTCGGTTCGTCTTGAGAGATTGGCTTCGAGGCATATGATACTCCCAACGGCAGCGGTTATGCGGCACGGAAACAAAAAAGCTGCTTGCCCTAAGGTTTCTGCCGTTGGTCGAGAAGCCAACCTACCTGCTTGGTAGCCGGGGGTAGCTATCTCCGGCAGCTGGCAGATACCCACTTCCCACCTCAACTGCACACCGAATCGACATGATTTTCTGAACAGCAATAAACAACTTCTTTTCAACTTCCTATCCTAGTGGTATGTAGCGAGCGCAAGAGTAGTAACAGATAACTCAACGCCTGCCCCCAATGTCTATATATAGCCCGTATTCCCAACAGTCCTGTAGGTAGTGGTAGCCTTGACAGCGATATAGCAAGTAAAGCGAGTGTCCCGAGAAGGCCCGTCCCTCTAGTATAACCCATGAATCCAACAAGAGAAGAAAAAGAGAAACCCATCCCGCGTTATGAAATACATTATTCATACAAGCATCAACTCCATTTAAGGGAAGAAGACAGCAAGAGAAGAAGAAATCCTAACCCTCCTTGCCTTGGTATATCCATACTCCAGTGCCCAGAGAATAAAGGAAAACGATCGTGATCTACCCATGCCAGCTTGCTTCACCATCATCTGCCCCAACCGTGGTGAGCGTCGCTAGCCATCAAGTCCCTGCCGCGCAAGGATGGTGGCATAGACGCCAACAAGCCGCTGCTGCTCAGTGGCGGGATGGCCATGGGGGGTAGGCCGCTGCTGGGCGGCCCGACCAAATGCATTGGGCCACCCATTGGTCGTGCGCCGTGGCCCATGCTCTCGTAGCTGTCTTCTCGGAGAGCAAGCGTCGTGATATCGAACCTCTTGGAACAGCCATCTTCCATGTGCCTGCGTCTGTTAGCCTGTGGTTTTTATTGGCTGAAGGGGAAAAAAGACTGACCGTCTCAAGGTATCCTTTCGCGCAAACATGCGGCTACAGTAATCGCACTTGTGATTGCGTTCTCGCATGTGAACACTCTGGTGGTGGCGCTGAAGATCCGTCTTGCGCACAAACTTCTTGTTGCAGTCATTGACGGTGCAAGGGAACGGATATTCGCGCTTCTCGTCATGCGTCTCCATGTGTGCCTTGAAGTTGTAGCTCCGGCTGAAAAGCTTACCGCATCCCTTGACCTCACATTGGAAGTTGGCCTCTTCCTTGGTTGTTAGCCGCCGGGGCGCCCTGCGTGGCCGTGCTACTCGATATCCCCTCCTGCTGTCCTGGAGGAATGACGTCGGCTGCGCGCTGTTGCTTGTCGGTCCGGGGTAAAACTGGTCGCTTGGCTCGACTGACTGGTAGTCGGACTTGTGCCAGCCCGAAGATCCGCCGTCTGAGAGGTATCCGCCCGATGTGCCGGGATAAGCCCCATTGTCCGAGTGGTATGGCGTGTGCACTGAGCGCGGCGAAGAGTAGTGTGAAACGTCCACGTTCTGACCGTATTCCGATTCCATCTTGACGCGCGGGGCCAGAGGACCAGAAGTGTACGAGAGTGCTGCCCGCGAAGTGGCCGGGATGGGAGACCTGGATGCACTGGTCGGAGGAGGGGTCGATGTGGAAATGGCGTGTGCGTGGTTGGAATGAGCGTGGTAAACGTCGTGGCTATAAGGATAGCTGCCGAAAGTCTCGTACTCGCCAGAAATAATGCTGGGCATCGGGGATGCGGACGAAGCGGGGTGGATCAGGGTTGTGTGGTTCCAGTCAGAATGTCCCATAGAGTCGAGCGGAGGCAAAGATGTCTCTTGTTCCATAGAAGGGGTCATGGAGCAGGCTTGATCTCCGTAGATCGACGAGATCTTGTATTGCTGCTCCACAAGGTCGGGAGACGGGTAATCCAGCGACCTCTCTGATGGGCAGTAGGTGTTTGAGGGGGTTGATGGTGACCTGGTAAGGGACGGAGGTGTGAGGTCCATGACGGGAGTATGACCGAAATGTAAGGGGAAAGGGGGGCGAAGTGTTGGTGGCTGGAGTGTCTGCTTATATACGAGTAAAGCAAGTAAGACGGCGATGCACGAAATCTGCGTTGGTGTTGCTCGAGAGCGAGGTACCGGACAGATGTGCCCTGTAAGCTTGTTGGGGTCCGATTGGGTTTGGAAATGTAACAAAGGTCCCAGTCGGGGTTGGAGGGGGAGGGGACAAGATATATAAGAAACGATTCACGGGTTGGTTCTTGTTGTTTGGCCTGGCCTACGGCGTTGAGCGATCCACCCGTCTAGGGTGTAGTAGCAATCCCTTGATGGACCATAAACATGAGGCAGAACTGGGGGGTTGCACTAGGAAGATAGACACCGGGGGTGACTTTTCCTGGGTAGAGAATTTGTAAAAAGGTGATGCCGGTTCTGCCTGGCCAAAAATATGGTGAGCTGCGCTTGCATGCTAAGGAAGGGACGCGTTCTTATGAACGGCTTCCCTGGGGGCTAGGTAGACGGCTTCTGATGAAGGGGAGAGTACCGGGGAAGGGAGGGGGGTGTGCGTGGAGAGCGATGCAGAAAAGAGCAAAATGGAGAAGAGAGAGAGAGGGAGAGAAAGGGAGTGAAGGAAAAGGTGAGCCAGACAGAAGAGCAACATGGGTTGTGTGGGCGCGCATGGGTGTGCAAGATCCTGGAGAAGTGCGTTTTTGATCCCCTGCACACGACCATCGGCTTCCAATCCCCGTTATACTACAAAAAGGTACACCCCGGTAAGACTTACAGGGCTGTCCTGCGCTACCTTGAAGGGGTGAATCCAGAGCAGAACAAGCCATTGGGGACGACACTGATCGAGGGAACCTCCCTGTTGGCAGTTTGGGAGATGGGGTGGCAGAGTCCCGGGTGAGGGGAGGGGGGCCTAGTGCGAAGAGCCCGCAGTGAGAAGAAATAGCTGTGACTGAAAGTATACATAGAAAGGTGATCTTGGGGTACCACAGACTAAATGTAGCGCAGGGGGGTGGCCGGGCAGCAAGGTACATTTTCGACGGCGGGCCACCGTTTTGAGGCGAGAAACGGTGGCACCTTAGAACGAGCCGTTTGGGTCGGATTTGGATTCGCCGACTTCTGCACAAGGGCTTGGCACGCCCCTCCAAGTTGGTGCGAGCTCTGCGTTTGGGACAAGTGCAACCTACATCTGCAGGATAGGGCCCCGAGCAACTGGCAAGGGCGCACCAGGTCTAACGTAGAGCCACGAGTCCGGAGGTAGAGAGACGGCGATGGCGGCGGGAGCGGCAGCGGTAGCGGTAGCGGCAGCAGTGAGCACGGCCATCCTGGGCCTGTCAGCACCTAACTCTCTTCCCAGTTCCTTGTTCGCAGGACAAGCGCGATGAAGATCATGGGCAGTCTGTGATGTACAGCCTCTTCCAAACCGTCGGCATTGATGCCATCGACCTGGGCGGCGGCCCTCCAGGACCCAACTGACAAGCAAAGCCGAGCAAGGGGCGGCATGGAAGAGTAGGAGGTGTTGGTTGGCTGCATCATCGGCCGTCATTTGTCTCGCGCGAATTGTCCATGACACCTAGTTGATTGTGGGGGAGGCGGCGCTTGCGCCTGTCGCGTCTGAGTGGCTGCTGGGGCGATCTCAGGAACTAGGCTGCGACTTGGGATGTCGAGAGTTGGCCAAGGTAACGCAAGCCACGCAAAGGAACGAGGGGCGCGTCGGAAGGCCTTGGGCAAACGGCGGACCTCAAAAGGGTGGATGGTCGACGGCGGCTTCGTGGCTCGTGTGTGTGAGACATGCATGGTACATTAACCCAGGCCCGGAATGGCCCCCGAGCATGAGCGCCGCGGGAGAATCGCAGGTCGATTTGGCCCCCAATTTTGTACCTTCGAAATAGCGCCATTGAGGGCTCAAAAAAGAAGTAAACGATTGTATACTAACTTTGGAGTGATTTGAGATTAAATTTGGAGCAAAAACTGCGCAGAAAGTCGGACTTAGAGCGTGCTAGCATCTCAGAGAAGTCGAAGCAAATCGTGATTTTGTAGCGTGAGAATTGAGCAAGGAAGCGAGATGGCCGAGCATGCATGCGGGCCGTATTAGTGGTGCCATCCTGCTCATGGAGGGGCAAATCTGGCTTCCTTTCCCTGGGAAGGCGCAGTGGCAGATCGGCCCCGCAGCCGGCAGCCACCATCCACAAACCACTCCATTGGCCAATGCACTCGCGGTGAGCGAGCCGTGCTGGGCACTCGATTCGCTTGCCAGCCACTGAGGAGTCTGTGGCACCCAGACCGGAAGCCAAGTCAGCCCTAGCTACAGTACCTGTTCCCCTCGACCATCATTGTACTACTTCTCACTGCATAAGAATGTGTCACTCGTCACACAACGACGTCCCAGCGCGATGCCTATGTGCTGCCCAGGAGGAAGGGTTTCATTACGGCCAGCAGATGCCCACTGTGAAGAGGACAAGAACGATTTGCTGCGCGCGCACAGAGACTCAACTCGGGTGATTTGCGGGATGAATTTGCCGACTCCCTCATCGCAACTCGATTGCACGCAGTAGACTACCATTCGCAAGGGTTCCTAGGCACTCACGCGTCGCAAACCGCACTTCGTTTCGATCCGTCTTCTCGAACGTCCCGAGCCCCCCTGGGACGGCAAGGATTGGTCATGTCGTCGCGCGGCGGAGGTTCACACTAGAAGACATTGGCCTCGTCCCAAACCTTTTCGGCCCACGGAATGCTCCGTGGAGTTTGGAGACGGCCACACTGCAAACCTGCAAGCCTAGCTTCCTCGTCGTAATCTTCAACGAATCTCCCAATCCGATGAGTCCAAGAAAACTTTGGACGGACTCGGCATGGCAACGGTGGAAATCCTCTTGCAGCGAGCTTGAATGCAAATCCAGGCAGCAGCTTGAAGTGCGAGAGCCAGTGGTACACTACTCAAGTTGCAGCCACCCGCGTTATCTTACGACCACCCACCACCGTTCTCCGTACAGTCCTGGACCATACAACACACAGCCAACCGCCCGCTGAGATGCAATACACGGCAGTTTTGCTGACGGCCCTTGAACGGGGAGAGACTAATTGACTGCCCGAATCAGAACCTAGGCCCATCCCTCCCCCACCTTTTTATCAGGCTTCCTGTCAGTAACTACATTTTAGCAGCACGTCAGACCAGTGTGTAGTCAGATTCGACGAGGACGGCTTAGTGCCCCCCCTCTCTCGGACTGATTGTCAATGGCATCGCGTCTCGGAAAATACAAATGTGGCCAACCGACATGGACCTCGGCACCACTTTGGTCAAATTTACGACCAAGTTGGCAGGCAGAGACACTTGGGGTCCGCGGAGAGCGTCCTATGAAGCACCTGTCACCAGAAACCCACCGATAGAAACCATCTCGGTGCAGTGCGACAACGTGTGCATGAGAGACAGAGTCACGGCCAAACAAAGGGCAGCCTGCAGACCTCCGTTTCTGCTCTTCAGGGTGACGCATATCATTCGGGGTTAATTGTGCACCATTAGCAACCAAGAGCGGAATTATTTTGCACCAGATGCCGGATATCGCAGCCTCCCGCTCGGTGAGGTCGGCAAACAATGATCATCAGCAACAGACGATCAGCCATGCGCTTAATCATGAAACAAGCCTGGGCAATCTGTTTAGAGCGCCCACTGGCTGAAAATTCACCACCGTTCTGGAGTCAACTCCGGACACGGGCGGTGAGCCTAACAATCCAGCTGAGGGGAGCTTAATAAGGTGTGGTGGCTCACCGGTTTCGCAAGCCACATTCCCCGGGAGAAGCTTATTTGAATGCTCCCAGCATTGTTGCGGGGCATAAGCCCCGGGTCCTTGCAGGGGGTTGGTGATCGGTCAGGAGTTTCCTTGACTCGATCTTTCAAGGTTAACAACCCTGGCCCTGGACGGGCCAGGCACTGATGTGTAGCAACAGCAACAGCAGCTCAGCGTTACCAGAACTACGAGTGCTCTGGTCCGAAGGAAGAACTGGGCTACGAACTGGGGAGAAGGGATTAGGGATTGGCTGCCCAGCTTGGCAGCCAGCCCGAAAACAGCCAACTGTTCATGCACCTCTTGAAACATCCGCAATGTCTGACAGGAGGACTCGCACAGTACCGCGCTTGGCCTCTCACAGCCTGCCGCCGGTCGATATTTGGTCAAGATTGCATTCGCCACTCTGCCGTGGTCATGAGAATTTTGCGCGCGCACGACGGCTTGAAATTCCAGCCAGCAATGGCAGCGTCCGATCTTTCGAGGGACCTTCCAGAGAGAGGGCAAGAAGATGAAAGGACCGCATGTCTTGGCTTGGATAAGGAGAATCCTTCGGGACCAAAGTGTGCCTCGCAGAGACGCCTGTTATTATTGCGCACCGGTTATTATCGCTAGGTCGCATCAGGGCCGCGTCTGGCAGGTGTCCAGGCCAGGGAGCGGATATTCCCGCTGGCTAGGTCTTGAGGCCCATGGCTCGAGTGGAAGACGCTTGCGCAGGGCCTGAATCTGTTCGCATGCTTGTTCTTGGCTGCGGGGTCAATGCGGCTGCTTGACAGCACCAGGACGGTGCGTAAATCCTTATGGTCGACGAGGGTGGTTTGCAAGTCGACTCTCAAGATTGCATTCCTCGGAAGCAATCAGGATCAGGAGTAACGCTTTCGAACTGAAGCCGCTGCTACCAAATAGGGAGGTTGCAGCACACTACATTATCAAGGACAGGACGCGTCAGGGAACGGGGGTCGACGACTGTCAAGTACCGTCGTCTTTTCATATCGCTGCATCATGTTGACACAACCTACAGGATGCCATAAAGCGTGAAATTCAACCCCCCCCGTTTCCCCGGTTTTCCGTGCCTGTAGCGCCAACAGCACAGCAAATTGGCAACATCGCAGGAGTGCCCCCCCCCCCCACGGCAAACTCGTTTGCCCCTAGGCTCGCATTGCCACTTCCAACACCATCCAGAGTCAGGACAGCAAGCGCAGAACCACAGAGCGCAAGCTGCCACTGCGGGTTCCTTTAGAGGCTGGCTGCGATCGGCATGATAGATCACCACCGGCATGTCAGTCAACAGAGCCGCCATGCTCTCCCAGCACCAAGCCCACGGTGCCTTGCTGCGCCCAGGCACCATATCCCGTGGGATCCATGCCCGTGCATTGTTCAGGCGTGCCTTGGATGTGGACACGTAAAGCTCCGAATCAGGCAAACAACGACAACGAGGTTGCATTGGAAGATGTGCGAGCTTCTCGACATCCACGGACAAGTAGCGGAAGAAAAAACGAGGAAGCAACCAAGGCCAGAGAATATCAACAACCGGGAAGAGCGAGAAGCCGTGGTAGCATTGGCCGCCGCAGCTATAGTCTCCCGGGTCCCTGTGGACCGATCTGTTGGGCGGGAACGTTAATGGCACCACCACCATCAACAACCCGCCGTCCCAGGACCATCAGCCTAGGGCGTTTAGCGAGCTCTCCCGCTGTGACATAGGGCCCGCCCCGACTGTCTCTTGATGCCGGCCTGCCCATATTAGAGAAATGCTTAGCATCACATCACCGTCGGTGAGGACTTGGCTCTCTGCTCATTTACCTTGATGATACATGACCTCCAGGCTCCAGTGGAAGGATGCACGGCATGCTGGGAGGGTCCTTTAGGAGGGTGAAACCTGGAACACAGCACTCGGCTGGTTTGTTTCGCATGACAACTCGTAGTTCCTTTCCTTTTTTTGGTGGTGGGATGAGGATGAGCGGGGTAGCTTTGGAGCTTCCCTCGAGGCATCGCAAGAGGACCACCAAGGAGAGCGGCATGGTCTGATGTGATCTCAGCCACCTCGCAACTTGGAACCAACCAGGCTCGACGACATCTCCACTGATTCCCACCACTTTTTCCTCAGATCCCACCTAGAACAGAATGGAGCGACAGTTGTGGACAAGACAAACCAGGTTCAGCAACATGTTTCGTGTGAGCTAAAAGAGGTGTGGGAAGGTTACTTGGCGACTCAGGGTAGCGTCGAGGGAAGACAAACCACATGAGGCCAATGATGAGAGCCAACGGCGTCCCAAGACTTACACCCGAAATAACGCTAGCGATCCTGCCCATTGGTCGGATTCTGTCACACAACACCAGCACGCCTATTTCCGTCTCGGTGACGGCACCACCTCAGCAGGTCTGGGATCGAGCTAAGGTAACACAGAAGGGAAGGCATGGGCACAAGCGGTGGACAGGGAATGAAGGGATGTTTCCAAACCATGACCGCAAAACATCTACACCGAAACTACTCCAGACCCGAGTCAACCACAACCGCCAACGGCCAATCGCTCGTTTTTCACGCCACCACACAAACACGAATAGCATGTTAGGCGAAGAGCAAATCGAGGCTTGAGGCCCGACAGGAGATACCCCCTCAGGCTGAAAACGGCAACATGTGTCGAAAGCCCCATCCCGCTGCTGACCTCAGTCCCAATGCTCCCCTCCCCACCTAGCTCGCAAACCCCCCACACTCTCGACAGGACTATCGAGTGAAAAGACCGAGGGGACCGAGCATAAGGCTGGCTGCAACACGCGCTAAGGCATTAGTGAGTACGAAGTATCACGGTAGTGTTGCCACTGCGCTAGCGCGCTTCGCACTACCAAACAGTGCATGTAACTCACTCAACTCCGTTCGTTGGGTGTCACAGTGTGGTTCGTACACGGGGAGGCAGCGAATACTACCTGTCAGCGAGAGCCCATCGTCATTTTAGTTTTACGCATTGCCCGTTTGTCCTCGAGTTCCGTTCCCACGCCACCGTTTTCTGACACTCTCTGGTCTGGTCCGGCCAGGCTGACCAAGGCCATCACGGGACGGCTTGTTGCTCCGTCTTCCCCAGCAGGGTGCACCTACCAGCGGAATACCGAATGGTGCATCCGAGTAAATGGAAGCGGTATACAGCAATCAAGGCGCAAACATGTCGCGCCCGGAGTGTTTGTCGTTTGGTAGCGGCAGCGCCCAGTCGGCTGTTCCTGCTACTGTGGTTTATTTTGGAGACGTTGGACCATGGAATTGGGCCTCGAACGCATCGCAAAAAGGGGTGAACGGGTCCCAGAATGGTGGCTTGAGGATAATTAGAACAGACTTGGAAATAGATCGGGATACCTTCGTAACTAGGTAGGTACCAAGAAACCCCGAATGCGAGGCATGACAGAACACCGTCAGCGACCGCACCTCCACCCCCACCCTCTAGGTGCTTTTCTCGATCAAGACCGAAAAGATCCGTTCATTCGGCCTTGAAAGGGAAAAGGAAAAGGATAGGAAAAAAGAGTGGAGGTACGCGGAATGTTTATTCCTCATCCATTCGCATCGTAACCTACACTGCCCAAGGTATCCTATCATGCATCGTATTCCATCACAGCATCCTGCCCACCAAAAAAATGCACTGCATCCATCCGTCGGTACTTGTGCGTTCTGTTGGGCATGTCAGCCAGCCAACTAAGTCGGTCAGTCTGCCATTCCGTCAGTCAGGTGTCGAGACCTCAGCAGACAAAAGTTCCAAAAAACAAAAGATCCACATGGGGTATGCAGATCTGACATGTGGCATTTTCGCCTCACCTCTCGTCGCCTTGTGTTGTCGAACCCTCAACAATTAATTGCTTGTGGAAGTGCGCATTGCACCGCACAGTCAGCAGCCTCCTACCAATCCCAGTCATATCTTCGTCTTAGGTACATGCAATACAACTGATACTAACCCGACCTTGTGCAAACAATATCACCAAAAACAGAAAGAAAAAAAACCCACCGGCGCGGACACGGATGCAAATGGCGGTTCTCAAATCTTGAGGTTTGGGGGGGTTGGGGAAGGGGGGGTGAGGAATTTTGCATGCTATATTTGTCCTGACGTCTTAACTACGTTAGGTGTACGGGACCAAATCAGACCGCCTAATAAGCAGAACCACATCAGAAACCAAGCCTGACCAGGCAAGGACGAGAACTAGACCAGACCAAAAGCATCCTAATTCCGAACATTGGAGTGGATTGGCGGATTTCAATACTTCAAAATTGAAGTTAGCCACGCCCGATGCCTTCATCACATTACGATTACGTGCAGGCATCACGCTGGACATGGCACGCCATGACACCAAATGGCAAGAGGCTCAAGCCAAGCCGCGCAAATATCCAACACTTGGAAGCTTGGGAATGCCGCTCGGCTGTTTTCGGCAGGAGATTTTTTCTTGGATTGGTGACATGACAAAAATAAAGTTTTGGGAGCAGTGTTAAGATTGGGAAAGGGGGACGGTCGGACGGTGGGTCGGACACACGCATACATCTTGTGACGGAGAAAAAAAGATCAAGAACCGCAAAGTGCGTCTGGGAATAGTCATGTGCATGGCGGGAGAGGATGGTGTCACCCCATCAAGACACCAAGCCATTTGCTCCCAGAGAATGGGAAGTTGATAGCTCATTTTGCTCGCAATTTTTAACCACCCCCCTCTCGTACCCAGGGCTACGTTTCTGGGAGTCTGTGGGTATGCACGTCGTACAAACACAAATCCCCGAGAGCGCCGATCCTTTTTATCCCCTCGGATTTCGCATAACTGAGTGGTGAATGAGCCGAGGCTTAGTTGAGTTGAGCATAACGGGGTCGGCCCCTCACTCACCCCGGACCTGCCGGCCTTTCGGCGGAGGGCAGACTGACGGGCAGACGGCACCCCGGCCCCAGAGTCCGTAGGGCCGACGCGGGAATCGGGAGTCGGGAGCGACAACATCATCGATCGCGCCTCTTTTCACGTGGCGAGTGAGATTTAGGTGTGGTGGGGGAGCCGTCCCATGGTTTGGCCCTGATTCCTCGACGGCGCAGTCTGGAGAAGTGCTTCCTGAAGAACAACAACCCTCTTCTCCTCTTGACGACTTTCCCCTTTCAGCCCTCTGCCGCTGATTTCAGGGGTTGGGGATCAGCGATCCCTGTCCACCGTTGACATTTCTCCCCGGGGCATCCCCGCATAAGGTCGGGATTGGCTGGCATGCCGTGCACACCATGGACACATGGCTGGTGGTCTTCCTGTGTCGTGGTCGTCGTCACTTGTCACGGCTAGCGTCCAAGGTGAGCAGTGCAAGAGAAAACGGTATGTCGCATCGAGGCTAGCACGGTGTTGCTTCGGCCTCATACCGATGCAAGGCAGCGAATCGGGGCCTACGGCGGGGTCGCGCAACAAGGAGCACGGACGGGAAGTTGCGCGCGCACTCATGCAAGTGCCATGATCTCGCCGACTTGAACTAGGGCTATGCGGGGCTGAGAGTTTCGTCATCGGCTGGCCATTGTGGAATCCAAACAGTCGCTTTCGGACGAGGCGATTGCGATGCGACAGGCGCTGAGGAGCGCTAAGGGGCGAGCAGCATCGAGACCCGCGAGCTTGGCCGATTCTGGTCGCTCTTGGTACAGTTGGAATTTCCGCTTCAAGGCCGCAAGCGTATTTCGAAACTCGACAGCAGCCAACCGACAACCTTCATGAACACGTCCGCAACCAAGAGCGGATGCGTGGGCGGGTGACGGCGGAGGACCTCTTCACTGACAGTCAGCACGGGATTGGCTGGTTCGGGCATTTCCATCAATTAGTGCACACTAGTCCGCTGCGTAACTGCGTAGAAGGTCGAGAGAAGGAGCCGTGCTTGGTTCGTGTGAACCGATTGACCGCAATGCCGTTCCAGATCAGCGTAGTATCCGGCACGGAATCGCCGACTGACATGTATCTCGAGCCTCGTTTCCTCCCGCTGGTTCAATGCTGCTGTCTTCTCGCGCAACACAGAGAAATCGCGGGACTTGGATGAGTGTCAAAGGGCTGGGCCGCACCCCTGCCTGGAAGCATGTTTTGGAAACGTCCATGGACCTTCTGGAAGGTTTCCATGCAGCGCCCGTGCCGTGGCCTTGCGGGCCTTGCAACAGCGGTGCTGGGCTGAGAAAGCGGGCAGCGGGCTGCATTGGCGTGAAACCAGTGGAGCGAGGGCGGGGCGTGCACCACACCCCGTCCAAATCCGCACCCGGTTGGACGGCAGGGGAAGGGGTTGCGGGAGCAGATGACTTGTCATTTCGACGTTCAACCTTGTTTGTTGCGCCGACCCGTCGTTGCTGCCGCCGCCGTGCGTCGAGACCATGGGAATCTAAGGTTGGATGGCGCAGGCTGCGCGCCAGCGGCGTCGGGGCGTTTGATACTGGACCCACCCCAGGTCGGGTTTGGATGGCGCCGTCTGCTCCTCCGTTTTCGAAACATCTGGGAAACAGACATGCGAGAAGGAGGATCCGAAGGCAATAACAACTGTGTTGTGAATCTGGATGTCAGTCTAGGCTTTGCATAGGCGTGAGGATGTGGATGATTCTCGGATTGCCCGGTGGATGGGATGATGTGGGTTGATTTGTTTCGAAACAAACCTGGTGATCATAAGACGAGCATGTTTAGGAGTTATGCGTACCTACCAGGCTGCCTGCCTTCAGGTAGTTACCTGCAGCGCCTTCCTTCTAGTATAAGTCCGGGCACGTGGAGCGCGACAACGCAGAGCCAGCAGCAGCAGCAGAAGCACTCATTTCCGAAGACTTGCTGATACTTGCTGCGTGGTCGCTAATACTGCATGAGCCCACTGCACCTGCACTTTTCGGTCCACTATCTAGATGCTGGTTTTCTTGGAGCGGCCGACGTGGTCATCACGGCGGATGTGAGTCTCTACTGCCCCGACCTGTCTGGAAGTCGGGAGGAACTCGGGAGCAATGCATGAAGTAAAATCATATCTTGCCATGACTGTAGTCAGCCTTGTCGACGCAAGAATCGAGGTAAGCTGATGTCGTCGGAAAAAAGTTGTCCTGCTTGACTTTGACAGGTGGACCTAGCGTTCACGAATAGGCTCTAGTGGGGAGCTCAGGCGCCATTTTGGCTCCTCCTTCACTGGAGCGGGCCTGTCCTTCACCTTGACTCTCTCACCTTGGCTCACCTCGCCACACCGAACGCACGAGCATGCATTCGGAAGCTCTTGGGCAACCGCCTGGGCGGTGAACCACGTGATTCAACGTCGCCTTTGACAACGACGACGTTTGCGTGGGACAAACGGCAGCAACGGCAAACAGAAGGATTTGGACCCTTCAGGAGGGCGATTCTGAAGCGTGCATTCAATCTGCAACACTGCAATCCCTGGGAACGCCCAAAATAACACGCGGCGACACGGGTCGCGGGGGCGACGTGTGGTTGTGCGCCCGTCTCTCTCTTTGCGGAATTTTCAAGAGTTCGAGATCCGAATCACCGCATTTGTCATCGCCAAAAGGCATCAAAAAGCCCACCATGGAGTTCAACATTGAGTATGAAATCATTGAATTACATTCTATATTGAAGCTAACCAGACACCGAATTTAGCGACCTTCCCGTGCTGTTCCCGTATCCTCGAATCTATCCAGGCAAGCGTTCCCCAACCCGTGCCTCTCTCGATTTCTTGGCTGACCTCCTGCAGAGCAATATGCGTATGTCTGAGCTGTGTTTCCAGCACACCCCCTACCCGTTCGAGGTCTATTGTTGACTTTGTTTGCCTTGTTGGTTGTCGCAGCTACATGTGTGACCTTAAGAGTTCGTGTTCCTCGCACCCCTCCCTCCCGCAAATGGGCGGTTGCTGGAACCCCCCACGGGCGAATACCCTCTAATCTGCCGCAGAAACGCTCGATGCTGGGGGACACTGCGTTTTGGAAATGCCCTCGGGCACTGGCAAGACGGTGACACTGCTCTCGCTTATTGTGGCGTACCAGCAGTACTACCCCGAGCACCGCAAGCTCATCTACTGCTCCCGTGTGTCCCTGTGAACCCCTACCAGGAAATAGCCTGGTAACTGACTGGCAGGAGCTGACTCTGGAGTCCAGGGACAATGTCCGAGATTGAGAAGGCCCTCGTGGAGCTCAAAGCCCTAATGAAATTCCGGGCAGAACGACTTGGTCGTCAAGAAGAATTCCGTGGCCTTGGCCTCACTAGTCGAAAGAATCTATGTCTGCACCCATCAGTAAAGCGTGAGAAGAGTGGCACCGTTGTTGACGCCCGTTGTCGAAGCTTGACTGCCGGTTTCGTCCGGGAGAAGAAGCAAAAGGGCGAAGAAGTGGACACGTGCATATACCACGACGTACGGAGTCCTCTCCATCAGTCAACATCACTCTGAACCCGTAGCTGATCATTGTATCCCGTAGAACCTCGACGTGCTCGAGCCTCACAACTTGGTCCCAAATGGCGTCTGGACGCTGGATGGCCTCCTGCAATACGGAGAGCAACACAAGCAGTGCCCGTACTTCACCGCAAGGCGGATGGTATGTCATCCTGCCCAGTTCTCTGGCCACGAGGCAGGTGACTAACCACTCTACTACAGATGCAATACTGCAACGTCATTATCTATTCCTATCATTACCTCCTGGACCCCAAGATTGCCGAACGCGTGTCTAAAGACCTGTCCAAGGACTGCATAGTGGTTTTTGACGAGGCTCACAACATCGACAACGTTTGTATCGAGTCGCTGAGCACTGATATCACCGAGGATTCTCTTCGTAGAGCCACCAGAGGCGCACAGAACCTCGAGACCAAGATCAACGACATGCGAGACTCGGATGAGCAGAAGCTCAAGGATGAGTACGAGAAGCTCGTTGAGGGACTCCGTGGTGCGGATGAAGCACGACAAGAAGATGCCTTCATGTCCAACCCAGGTGTGTATTCATGACCACACTCTGGACGAAGACTAGGAGCATCGGATACTGATGAAGTGAACAGTACTTCCGGACGACCTCCTCAAGGAGGCTGTCCCAGGAAATATCAGAAGGGCAGAACATTTTGTTGCCTTTCTGAGGAGGTTTATCGAGTATCTCAAGGTAGGCAAAGATTCTGGTTCTCCCTTTTCATGGGCCGCTACTGACTCTTGGCCGTCTAGACGCGGATGAAAGTTCGGCAGGTCATCTCTGAGACGCCCGAGTCCTTTCTCACGCATCTCAAGGAGTACACATTTATTGAAAAGAAGCCGCTCAGGTTCTGTGCAGAGCGATTGACTTCGCTTGTCAGAGCACTGGAGCTCACAAATATAGAAGATTATCAACCTTTGCAAGAGGTCGCCACGTTTGCAACCCTCGTGGCGACCTACGAGAAGGGCTTCCTCCTCATTCTCGAGCCATACGAGTCAGATACGGCTGAGATCCCAAATCCTGTCCTTCACTTCACGTGTTTGGACGCGGCCATCGCTATCAAACCCGTCTTCGACAGGTTTCGTTCGGTGGTTATCACCTCCGGTACCATTTCTCCTCTGGAGATGTATCCCAAGATGCTGGGGTTCTCAACCGTCGTTCAAGAATCCTACAGCATGACACTCGCGCGAAAGTCGTTCTTGCCCATGATTGTCACGCGCGGAAGCGACCAGGCGGCAATAACAACCAGCTTCCTGACTCGCAATGAGCCCAGCGTCGTGCGGAACTATGGCAGTCTGCTCACTGAGTTTGCACGAATTACACCGGACGGCATGGTCGTTTTCTTCCCGTCCTATCTCTACATGGAATCTATCATCAGCATGTGGCAGGGCATGGGCATTCTTGACGAGGTCTGGAAGTACAAACTCATCCTTGTTGAGACGCCCGACGCCCAAGAGACCTCGCTGGCGCTTGAGACGTACCGTACAGCGTGTTGCAAGGGCCGTGGGGCCGTCATGCTCTGTGTCGCCCGCGGCAAGGTATCCGAGGGTATCGATTTCGACCACCAATACGGACGCACAGTGCTCTGCATCGGCGTTCCCTTCCAGTACACCGAGTCCCGCATTCTCAAGGCGCGCCTCGAGTTCCTGAGAGAGACGTATCGCATCCGCGAGAACGACTTCCTCTCATTCGACGCCATGCGCCACGCCGCCCAGTGTCTGGGTCGCGTGCTCCGCGGCAAAGATGACTATGGAATCATGGTCCTCGCCGACCGCCGGTTTCGGTGGAAGCGGGACCAGCTCCCCAAGTGGATCAATCAAGCCATACTCGATGTCGATGCCAATTTGAGCACCGACATGGCTGTCAGTGCCGCAAGGCGCTTCCTGAGGAGCATCTCCCAACCCTTTGCCGCAGACGACCAGGAGGGCGTCAGCATCTGGAGCATGGATGACCTGCGAAAGCACCAGGAGAAGATGGCGGCCGACATGATTGTGAGCTTGCAAGCCGCCCAGGCTGCTGATGCTGCTCATGGCGCTGCCGCTGTGAGGGTTGTTCATGAGGATAGTGATTATGAGATGAATGAGGATGAGGAGGCAGAAATGATGGCTTTGGGCGTCTAACTTGTTAGCAGTGGTGTCCGGGGGGACTTCGTAGTTTGACGATTGGAACACAGTGTAAAATACAATATCTAAGCAGGACTACCCTCTGACCAAAGGCAGGGAGAGGGCAAGGACAAGGAAAACGGGAGGCAGCAAATTGTCAGTTAGGTAGCGACTGGTGGTGATGTAACATGTAATCAACGTAAGTATAATGTTGCCGCATCTACGGGGGGAGAAATCCCCTATGAATGACATGAGAAACGGGGCCGGGAGCGGTCACGAATATGTAAGCCGTCAAGAGCCTTGCTGTGCTCATTAAATCCTGGATATTACCAGCGCGGTAGTCGTAGTTATCGATATATCACAGCGGTTCTAAGAGAAGTATCCTTTTTATCCTGATCTGGCCATGGAACAGTCTGGAGCTACCTAGTCTAGCTACATGGGCGTATTCTTCGCCTGTGTCCAGAAATTGTCCAGTTTTCTCGTCGCAAGGAACTCCCGAGCCTCTTGATCTGTTTCGCACACCTTGCTACCCCATTTCTTGAAAGCCTGTGCCTTGACCTCGCCCTCAAACAGCAAGACGCACTTGTTAGCCGACATGTCCTTGAGCTGGCCTTTCTCATCCTCAGCTTTCAGCCACTCGCGGGCGCCGCCGCTAGGTGTTGCTGTTGTAACCTCCTTGTCGCGTGAGGGCAGGGCCTCAGTCCAGTCGATGCGGCGGGTCATGAGCTTCTTGTAGTTATTGATGCTATGCTCGCCGCCCTCGACAATGACGAGGCTGAAGCGTGGATGCATGATGCAGACACCGCATAGGCCGTTCTGCGTCGCGTTGATATTGATCTTGTAGCGGTGCTGGCCGTTGATGAGGCTGCCAATCTTGAAGACCACCATGTGGATGCCCCGAGCGGCGTCCTTAGCCTGGTTGGCGGAGAGCTTCTCGTGCCGTTGTTCCTTTGTAAGCTTGCGCTCCTCGTTGGCCTGCATGTGCTTCTCGAAGCGCGCAGCGATCTCGCGATTGACGCGCGCTTCGACGGCCGTGGGGTCCTTGACAGCTTCCTCTCCAAGGACACGCATCAGGTTCGACTTCTTGACTTTAGGCGGCGGCGCTGGCTCTAGGCCGAGACGGATCTTGGCTTGTTTGACTTTGAGCTCCATCATACGGCGCTGCCGCCGGAGCTTCTGCTGCTCCTTGGGTGTCAGGTACATGGGTTTCGGCTCCGGCGCAAGCTTCTCCTGGGGCGGCTCGAGGGCGACTGGATGCTGGATATACAGGGTGACGATGCTATCGGGGCTTGTGATCTTGTACGACTTTGGTATGTTGTTGTAGTCCTTTCCGTCAATAAGGGCCTCGTCCCACCACTCCAGGTCGGGAGGGGCCTCGATGGCAAAAGCCTTTTCCACGTCTCTGTCCTCATCCAACCCAGCTTTCCTCGACTGCTCCGCAATCCTCTTTTTCATGGCCTCGAGGGCCGCCTGCCTCCTCAGTGCATTTGCTTGTTGGATGTATTTGCCCTTTTGATTAAAGACCAGCTGTCGGGGCTGCCTTGCCCTCCCGGTGCCGGGGCCCTGGCTAGACTCGATGTAGGGGTTGACCCGCGCGCCATCGGGGCCTGTTGAGACGTCCAGCCCCTTTTTCTTGGAGAACTTGTTGCTGTCACGGCCCAAGCTCCGACTCAGCTGCGTCCCTACTGAGCTGGACGGTCGTATCGGGGCGTTAAGGTCAGCGAGGGCGGGGTGGAGGGGTGTGTTGAGTCCGCCTTTGGCTTTCGCAGAGCCAACTGCGGCAGCGACACGCGCTCGGAGCGCAGCCATTTTGTCGGCGGCTGATTCTGTCTTTTGAATCCGCGATGATGGGTCATGGCGGGGACCAAGACCCCCGATCTGCTGTGCTCTATCCATGATGGTTATGCGCGCTGGAACCAGTGAAGGAGCTGGGCAAGAGATTGCCTTGAGCGAGGAGAAGGCCGATTGTAGCTAACTCTGGCCTCGATCGCGCGGGATGAAAAAAAAAATGGTGATGTGGTCGCTCGATCGGCTGCGCACGTGGTGTATTCTCGAAGATCTAAAAGAAAAGGTCGAGCTTGCGATGCTGGCGAAGGTGGTGATGACGCGAAAGCGTGCGATTGGCTTTAGGCTCTTGCCAAGACCTAATAGTACGCCGGCTTGGCACGCGTGTCAGCTCAAGATGTACCTATTTATTTGGTTATACAGAATTCAAATTGTAGCTCCCGTCCTAGACATGAACGGCTCACTGTAGAGGTTTTAGCATTCGGTTTCGAAAACCTAGTGCCCAAAGACCTCTTCTCAGCGCCTTCCCCAACTACATTCTCCAACTCATTGAATATCACAAGCATTCCCAGTCCCAACAGGCAGTTCCTGGCCTCCGCGGCGGTGGCTTGGCGCCCCACACCCGCAGATTTCGCCGATGCTCACCGCCAAAAAAATTGTCGAGCTCTGGGGCCCCCACCACACCTGTCCTGCCCAATGGGCGACAATATCTTTGCGATTGCTACCGCCGTCGGCTCTCGAATCGCTCACAACCACAATCGCTACTGCCACTTACGAAGAGTTGTGACAGGGCCATGAATATCTCTCAACCCGTAGGCTCCGCTTTGGAGACTGTTGAATTCCACTTCCTGACCCCGGATGAGATTCGCGCAATCTCTGTAAGACGGATCGAGAACGACAACACCTTCGACACCCTTCTGAATCCTGTTCCCGGCGGTTTGTATGACCCTGCTTTGGGTTCATGGGGCGACTCTCTGTGAGTAAATTTTCTACCGAACGGCTTATCTGCCAATGTTGACTGACTGCGAACAGTTGCACGACATGCAACCTGAACCAGTCACAATGCCCTGGACACCCAGGCCACATCGAGCTTCCAGTGCCCGTATACCACCCAGTCTTTATGGACCAGGCTTACCGCCTACTGCGGTCGCTATGCATATACTGCCACCACTTCCGGATATCTAGGAAAGAGATCCATCGGTATGAGTGTATGCTGCGGCTGTTGCAGGTCGGCCTACTTGAGGAGGCTCAGATGATCGACGCTTTGGATACTGCTGACCTCGGCGAGGCGGCCCGCAAGCTGACCCTGAGCAACGTACCCCGTCTGCTCGACGACGAGGCTGTCGATGATGGCGACCCCGACCAAAACGACATTGTCATGCGTTCCAGAGAAGACTACGTGCGCCGAGTTCTCCAGAAGCACAGGGAGGAGATCAGCCTCGGCAACATCAGGAAGGGCAAACACGAAGGAGCCTCAGAGAAGAGGAGAGAACTTGTCAAGGAATTCCTCGCTAGGATCGTCTTGGAGAAAAAGTGCCGGGGTTGCGGTGGTATCTCGCCTGTCTACCGTAAGGATCGTTACGTGAAGATATTCGAGCGGGATCTCAACGAAAAGGAGAAGGCTCAGATGGCCCAAGAGGGGAAAAAGCGCTACGATGCACTTGCTCTCGCGCGGAGGGCTCAAAAGCCCCGCTATGAGCAGGATGAGGGCATCGCTGACATTGACATGTCAGAGGGAGAGGCCGGGGCAGAAGATGAAGGTCAAGGCGACGACCTTGACGAGAGCGGGGACGTGGTCATGGGCGATGTGACCCCCAAGGCCAAGACGAAGCGGCCATCCCGGTCACAACGATACCTGAGTGCTCTGGAAGTTAAAGAGAGGCTGAACCTCTTGTTCGAAAAGGAACAAGATATAATGAGTCTACTCTACAGTGCGAAGCCTAGGCCAAAGAATGCCAAACCCTTCGACGCCAACATGTTTTTCCTTCAGACTCTCCTGGTTCCGCCCAACCGTTACAGGCCAGAGGTAGGTTTTGCAGCCTGAAGGACATGGCCTGTTGACTGACACCCCCACTCTCGCAGGCCCGTCAGGGTGATTCGCAAATCACGGAGGCGCAGCAGAACAGCCTCTACAAGATGATTATTCGGGCCTCTACCAAGGTAGCCGAAAGATCCAAAGACATTGCCAACGCTACACAGGGTACCGTGGACAAAAATAAAAAGATCCCGACCCTCAACGACCTCTACCAGGCTTGGACAGAAGTGCAGGACGCTGTTAATTCGCTGATCGACAAAGACAAAAATCCCGTTCAAGGCGCTGCGGCAGCGCGAAACGAGGACGGAATAAAGCAGAAGCTCGAAAAGAAGGAAGGTTTGTTCCGCAAGAACATGATGGGGAAACGTGTCAACTACGCCGCCAGATCAGTTATCTCGCCAGACCCCAACCTCGAGACCAACGAGATTGGTGTACCACCCGTCTTCGCCAGGAAGCTCACATATCCCGAGCCGGTGACCGGCCATAACTTTAAGGAACTTCAACAGGCAGTCATCAATGGCCCGGAGAAATGGCCCGGTGCCTCGGCAATCGAGAATGAGAACGGCCAAATTCTCAATCTGCGGAACAAGTCCCTCGAGGATCGCATGGCGATAGCAAACCAGCTTCTCGCTCCCTCGGGAACCAACTTCAGCAACGTTCGGAACAAAAAAGTCTACCGGCATCTTACTAATGGCGATGTTGTTCTGATGAATCGACAGCCGACGCTGCACAAACCGTCCATCATGGGCCACCGCGTTCGCGTTCTGCCTGGAGAAAAGACACTGCGCATGCACTACGCAAACTGTAACACCTACAATGCGGATTTTGACGGTGACGAAATGAACATGCATTTTCCTCAGAATGAAGTAGCCAGAGCCGAGGCCCTTCAAATCGCCGACACGGATCATCAATACATCTCCGGAACCGCTGGAGAACCCCTTCGAGGTCTCATTCAGGATCATTTGTCAGTTTCCGTCGCGCTTTGCAACAAAGACACCTTCTTCGAGAGGGGGGCTTATCAGCAGCTGATTTATGCGGCTCTCCGACCCGAAAGTGGGCACATCTCAGGGGAACGCATCGTGCTTGTACCTCCGGCGATCATCAAGCCAGTTCCCCGCTGGACAGGAAAGCAGATTATCACTACAATTCTCAGAAACATCAAACCCCCCGGTTCCGGAGACTTGTGGATGAACGGCAAGTGCAAGGTGCCCGGCCGGGCTTGGGGTTGGGCTACTGAGGAAGGTCAAGTCAAGTTCCGCGATGGTGAGTTTATCTGTGGCATTCTCGACAAGGCACAACTAGGATCCAGCAGCGGCGGTCTTATCCATTCGGTCCACGAGGTCTACGGTCCGTCGATCGCCGGCAAACTGTTGAGCAGCATGGGTCGACTCCTCACACGCTACCTCGCCATGATCGCCTTCACTTGCGGCATGGATGATCTTCGTTTCACCCCCCAGGGTGAAAAGGACAGGAAAGAAAAGATCGAGGAAGCTGCACGCATTGGACTTGAAGTCGCCGCCAGGTATGTCTCCCTCGAAGAACAGAAACCTGCGAAGGACGACCCGTTGCTGTTGGAACGATTGGAAGAGGTGATGAGAGACGACAAGAAACTCGAAAATCTCGATATTTTGACAAACTCTCGATCCAAGGACTTGTCAAGTGAGATCACTGCCAAGTGTCTGCCCGCTGGTCTGGAGAAACCGTTCCCCAAGAACCACATGCAGTCTATGACAACGTCAGGTGCCAAGGGTAGTTCGGTCAACGCCAACCTCATTTCGTGCAATCTTGGCCAACAGGTTCTAGAAGGTAGGCGTGTACCCGTTATGGTAAGCGGGAAGACGCTACCGAGTTTCAAACCATTCGATACGGACATAAGGGCGGGAGGCTACATTGTGAGCCGCTTCTTGACTGGAATTAGACCTACGGAGTACTATTTCCATCACATGGCCGGTCGTGAAGGTCTCATTGATACTGCTGTCAAGACGTCGCGGTCCGGATACCTTCAGAGATGTTTGATCAAGGGTATGGAAGGCCTCAAGGTTGCATACGATTCGTCTGTCCGCGATGCCGACGGCTCTGTGGTGCAGTTTCTGTTCGGAGAGGACGGCATCGACATCTCCAAGCAAAAGTATCTCAATGACTTTGAGTTCGTCCTCAACAATTTGGATTCAGAGCTAGCACAGATTCGGTACAAAGAGGAGGGTACCCAGAAGATGTTTGAGTACAAGGACCACATCATCAAGAGGATGAAAGGCGCCATCAAGTCCAGTTCCAACCCTAACACATCACTTGACCCTATCACAGCGGAATGCGACCCTGCCACATTCGCCTTTGCAACATCGGAGACGTTCTTCACTAAGATGATGGATTACACGAAAAATAACAAGCATGGGCTGATCAAAGACAAGAGCACCGGGGCTGGCGGACGAGGGGTAGTCAACCGCAAAACCGCCGAGAAGATTTTTGCCGCCAAATACATCAAGTCTCTGGTTGAGCCAGGCGAGGCGGTCGGAATCGTGGCTGGCCAGTCGGTTGGTGAGCCATCTACGCAAATGACACTCAATACTTTCCACTTGGCTGGTCACTCGGCCAAGAACGTCACACTCGGTATCCCTCGTCTCCGCGAAATTCTAATGACTGCCAGCGCCAACATCTCAACGCCATCAATGACCCTCGTTCTAAACGAAGAGCTCACCGAGGAGGATGGAGAGCGGTTCGCCAAGTCTATCAGTGTTCTTCCCTTGGCCCACGTCACTGACCAAGTGACCGTTCGGGAGCGCATTGGTCGCGGCATATCACTCTCGGTAGCGAAACAATTCGAAATTCGCCTCCGATTCTTTCCATCCGCCGAGTATATGAAGACCTACGCTATTAGCATCGCGGATGTGCTCCACACAGTAGAGAAGGAGTTCGTTCCCACTCTCGAACTGTTGGTCAAGAAAGAGATCAAGAAGAGACAAAATAAGGGTCCCGAGGTTGGTGTCAGAGTTGGTGTTGTGGAAACGGCCCGGCCGGAGGGCGGCGGCAGGGCAGCGAATGAAGATGACGATGACGATGATGAGGGAGACGACGACGCTACCAATGCCAAAGCCAGGGCCAACAGGTCGGAGGCTGTCTCGTACGGCCCGAACGACGATGAGGACGACGCCGTCCAACAGGAGATGGACCGCCTAGTCGATACAGATGAGGAGGGCGAGGAAAGACTCAACCTGATCGACGAAGCTTACGGCGGAAGTCCCGAGCCCCAAGAATATACCCGGGCGGCCGAGGAAGACGATGACCTGTTCGGCGCACGCGAGATACGTGTAAAGAGCAAGAGCCACTCGGTGGCACGGTTCCGGTGTGATGAGACGTCAGGTGAATGGGTCAAGCTAACGCTGGAATACGACCCCTCGATTCCCAAGATTCTCATGCTGAACGTGGTGCAGCAGGCAGTCAAGAAGTCACTGATTCAGCAGATTAGCCGGTTAGGCACAGCGACGTTTGCGAAAGAAAAGATCGAAGACCCAGTGACTGGGCAGAATGTGGAGGTCAATGTGGTGCATACTGAGGGCGCCAACCTCAAGGCCATGCAGCAATACGGCGATTACATCAATCCCAATCGGATCGGAACGAACGATATCGCTCAGGTCCTCGGAGTGTATGGCGTGGAAGCAGCACGCAACACGATTGTTCGAGAGCTTGGTGACGTCTTCAAGGGTCACGGTATCGGTGTTGACCCACGCCATCTCAACCTCATCGCCGATTACATGACGAGGGCCGGAGCCTTTACGCCGTTCAATCGTATGGGTCTAATGGGCAACGTGAGCCCATTTACGAAGATGAGTTACGGTATGTCGCGACAGAAGAACGTGTGAAAAAAATGAAAAAAAAAATAGCTAACGCATCACAGAAACAACGCTTGGCTTCCTCAAGGACGCCGTGTTGGATGGCGACTGGGATAGTCTGATGACCCCTTCCAGTAGACTGGTGGTTGGAAAACTGGGGTTGACGGGCACTGGTGCGTTTGACGTGCTCACTGCTGTGCCAACAGCTCAATACCGAGCGACAATTTTCTAGATATGGCTTAAGATACCCGCTGCGGTGAGTGTGTGATGTAATTCTATGCGTGCTCAATGAATAAAAATGCATTATCTCGCACATCCCAGTGCAAATATACGCCAGGAGCACTCGACATGCCGGTTCCCAGGTGTGTCACTCATGTGGAAAGTCGTGTACGAACAATTTCTTCAGCGGGTTGGTCTGCCCGTGTTATCTATTTAGTTTGTCCCCGCAGTTGACGGCGCGGGGTAGCGGATGCAGTGTATACCTCGGCTTGTAGTTTGGGGGGTAAAGAAAGCCCGCCCACCGCTCCTCGATAAATAAGCCCCTTCACTGTCAACGGTCATGTTGATTTAAGGGCGTCCCCTCGCCAGTATCTCACAACTGGCTTGTTGACTTGGGTTTTAAACTGCTCCTTACTCTGTCGTGTGCAACGCTGTGTTGTCTGTCATCTATTAATTGATCTCGAACTTTTGATCTATATTTGAACGATTTTCCGGACCGCCACACTGGCTCTGGTTTACAGCCATGACTCCGAGACCGAAGATTACACTATATGTTGATACGGTCAGCCCGTTCGCGTATGCGGCGTATTATTTGTTACGTGTGAGTTGCCCTCTGCCATTCAATCTCACCTTGCCTTGCCTTTGGCTTGTTTCATCGCTGGCTTTTTTTTTCAAGAGAAGGGAGCAGGAGGAAGGGGAAGGGGAGGATGTTGGTTGAGAGAAGAGATTAACTCAGACATTTAAATGAGCTAATCCTTGTACACATGACACAGCACGACCCCGTCTTTCGAGACTGCGAGGTGGAATACGTGCCGATTTTCCTGGGCGGGTTAATGCACAAGGTATGTTTATTATTTACTCTTTTCTATTATTATTCTGTTCGGTGTTTGGTACAGGATGGGTGGATGGAATAGATGAGGATAAAGATGAGGAGGGAAATGGATATTTGATGGTGCTGAGGAGGGATGCCCAACCCGAACAAGAAAGCACGCAAGCAGGTCCATCATGCTGGACTACGGAGTACCTGCCTAACTAGTAGGTACTTGCCAAACGAGGTTGAAAGGAGTGGACAGCGGAACCATGAAGGAGGCAGCATGGATACAGAAATCGAGAACTAGTAAAGGACAGGAAGAGAAGGGAATCCAATGCGAACCCAAACCGGGCCGGGGGCAGCACATCACCACCTACATACCAGACAAACTCCAAAACTCTCATCACCAGCATCGCTAACATCCTCCTTTAGTGCAGCAACACCCCCCCAATCAAGATCAAGAGTATATATATACATATATCTCCTCCCTCCCTCCACCAAAACTAACTAACCTCCTCCCAGACAAAGACACCTGGATTAACAATGAGCGCCTCCGCTGGGCGACTCTCTTCTCCATCCCCATGGCCACATCCCTCCCCCCGGCTTTTCCTGCGCCAACCCTCCCCGTCGGCCGCGCCCTCGCCGTGCTCCAGCCCTCTCAGCAAAAACTAGCTCAGGCGTTAGACGCGCTGTTCAAAGCGCACTGGGCTGATGGAAAGGCGATCCACGAGGGGGAAGTGCTGCGGGGTGTGTTGGAAGGTGCACTGGGGAGGGAGGAGACGGGGCGGGTCCTCGCCGAGATGGGAACGTCGGGGAAGCAGCGTCTGATTGAGAATACGGACCGTGCCTTCAACGAGGGTGCGTTTGGGCTGCCGTGGATTGTGTGCACTGATAGGGAGGGCAAGACGGAAGGGTTCTGGGGGGTTGATCATATGGGACAGGTAGTGGAGTTTCTGGGCTTGGATAGGTCAAAAGGCTTTGGCAAGGCAGGGTGGAGGGCTGTGTTGTGATGGCATCATTGTTCGGGAGACATCATGACTTGACCCGGCAGCCCATGCATCGCAAGGTGCTACAGATAGATATCAACAGGCTCGGCAGACTAGCAAGCCAGGGGGGCTCGGGAGATGATGTGTCACGGCGCCAGCACGACGGGCGCGCTCGTTTGCAACGCGAGGTGTGTTTGTTTTGACTGTCCAGAAATCAAGACGCGTCAAAAAGAAAGGCCGACCAGAGGGTGCTTTATGATCATTTCATTTCGCCATTGGTATTAGCGGCATCAACATAAACCGCTGTCCTGTAATGTACAAGCCATAAACCCCTGCAAAAACGCCAACCCATTGCCGTTGATTGATCCCTCATCAATTCAAAGCATTCCCAGAGTGTGTAAAAAAGTCATGACCGAACCCCTCCGCTTCCTATCCCACTACTATCATCGATGACCCCTAGTTGCGCTCACCACGGAGACGACGAGCCAGCTGGATATCCTTCTGCAGTGGTAGTTAGCATGTGACCATCCAACTCTAGAGTGTCGGTGGCAACTTACAGATTGGATAGTGACGCGCTTGGCGTGGATAGCGCACAGGTTGGTATCCTCGAAGAGCGAGACGAGGTAAGATTCGACCGACTCCTGAAGAGCGCCGATGGCGGAAGACTGAAAGCGGAGGTCGGACTTGAAGTCCTGTGCGATTTCACGAACCTACGGGGCAGTCGCGTTAGCAAGTGCAATAGAAGTGGGATGGTGCCGTCGCGCGAAAGTCGCGCCAGATGTTAACTCACCAGACGCTGGAAAGGGAGCTTGCGGATCAGGAGCTCAGTGGACTTCTGGTAGCGACGAATCTCACGAAGAGCGACGGTACCGGGCTTGTAACGGTGAGGCTTCTTGACGCCTCCGGTAGAGGGCGCCGACTTGCGAGCGGCCTTGGAGGCGAGCTGCTTACGGGGAGCCTTTCCACCGGTGGACTTGCGGGCGGTCTGCTTGGTGCGAGCCATTGCTGATGATTGTCTTGATGACTTTTGGTGTTGTGTGACGCAAAGAGTGCGATGAAGTTGATGGGGGTTGATTGAATGGGAGTGCGGAGATCGCTGGGTGTGGTGTGTGAGTTGAAAGAGGAAAGGAAGCGGTGGGGGGTGCGAGGTTTAAGTAGGCTGCAGCTGGGGTCACGTTGCCGGCTGATTAGGCTGCGTGCCGAATTTTGTGCGGTCGGGGCCTTGATTGCGCCTACCTTTTTTTGTTGATGCGCTGCTGCAAAAACTGGGGTCGCTTTGCAGGGAATAATGGGGGTCGCTTTCGCTGGCAAAAAAGTGCTTCGTTTTGGGGGGGATTTGACCTGTTGCAATGGCTTAGCCTGCCTGGCGTAATTTCTATTGGCTACAAAAATGGCGGCAACCACGCAAGGGCCATGTCCCACCACCCGCCGCCAGTGAATCGCTTGGCGAGCCGCCCTGACGTTTGCCGCGCATTATCGAAACGCGACGCCTGAAAAAAGGTACGTACCCTTTTCGAGACTTCAACGCAATGAGACGGAGCACGATGCAAGAAGACGACTGGACTCCAAATGGGTACCCCAGCAATTTTTATTTTATTTTATTTTTTTCACTTTGGAGACATAGAGTCACGTAGCACTTGAGTGCCGTTGCGCCTTGTTTGCAACACGGCGTTCAGTACAACGCCCAAACCGATGTCGCAACAATGCGGTGGCAGAGTTTAACCGCATTTGTAGACCGCAACTTTGTCGGGAAGACACCTGTTAGCACCTAATCAAGGTCTCGAAGCGGCAAACTCCAGGCAGCAAATCCGGTCATCGAGAAATCTCTCAGGATCTCAGCTGGTCAGCTGGACGGAGAGGGCGGATGATGTAATCCGCCCAGCCATCGCAACGTTGTGCATGCCGAGGATACAACAATTGTCAGTAAGTCCGAAACGGGAACGAGGCCATAATCTAGATTGCCTATCCATGTCTCCAAGGTTCAGGTCTTCAGCTGTCAGGAGCGCGTTCACCTCAGGTCGCGGTGAAAAGTGGATGTTTGCGACGCGACTTTGATCATGTGCGCGGGTCCCGAGTAAAGGGAGAGAGGGGTGAAAGGTTGGTGGGCGTTTGGGGAATCCCAAGCCAATGTGTGTGCAGAGGAGCGTGTCTCATTTTGCAAGAGATCTGACCAATCAAAAATTGCGGCACTAGCAACGTAGGAAGAAAAAAAAAAAACAATGCCAAAAGCTTTGTCCACCGGGACAGAGCGGGGGCCCAGCACGCTGCAACACGGCGCGCCCCTCCCTGGAACGGCGTTCCTGACACCCCTGCCTACATGCGCGCCATGGGTAAAAAAAAAATCAGCCAAGCAAGTGGATTTGAATCACTGATCTGATCTGATTTCCCGGCTGCCTTGCAGCATTCCCGCCCGCATCTTTGCCATACTTAAAGCCCGCCGCCTCTTCCCCACGTTTTCTCTCCTCCCACACTTCCACCAAACTACACTTCCCGCATTTCAGCTCAGCTCTGCTTTTTCAGCCTCACCACTACCACAACTCTTCTTCACCCCCCACCAATTCAAACATGACCGGACGTAAGTACTTTATCGGTCCACCCCCTCATCATGGCCATAATCAGTCTAACTCTCTCCAGGCGGCAAGGGCGGCAAGGGCCTCGGCAAGGGCGGTGCCAAGCGCCATCGCAAGATTCTTCGTGACAACATCCAGGGTATCACCAAGCCCGCCATCCGCCGTCTGGCGCGTCGTGGTGGTGTCAAGCGTATCTCGGCCATGATTTACGAGGAGACGCGCGGTGTCCTCAAATCCTTCCTCGAGGGCGTCATCCGCGACGCCGTCACCTACACTGAGCACGCCAAGCGCAAGACTGTTACCTCGCTTGACGTCGTCTATGCTCTCAAGCGACAAGGCCGCACTCTCTACGGCTTCGGTGGTTAAGCGTTTCTCTCGTCTCTTCCGGATGGATGGATTTTTTGTGTGGGCTGGTTGGTTTAGGGCTGGCTGGCTTGCTTGATGACTCTCATGGGAAATGGGTTTTTCTACTTTAACGCGCGTTCTGGGAAATGGCTTTTTCACAACAACACAAAGTGTATCATACGGGGTGGGGTGGGGTCATGGGTGTTTTTTTTACATTGGGCTTATCACACGAAAGCAACATAATCGACGTCCCCTCTGCTACGGCGGAGGGGTGGCTTTGAACAATACCTCTTGGTTCCATATGCTTTGCTTTCTTGGGCGATGTGACGCGACGCCACACGCTTTGTTTTTCTTATCATGCTAGAGTCATTGCCCTCGTAATCTCTATGCTGCGATGGGTGTTGCCTGATGTTGGTGGAGCGCGCCCTCTTAAGCAGTAAAGCATGTCCCAGCACCGACTCACTAACTCGCCTGTTCACGTATTCTCACAGTGATGGAACCATGAGACACATGCAGTTAGAGATTGCTGTCTTTGTCTTGATCTCTTCTTTTCATGTGCGTGCCCGCTCAACTGTTTTACCATGCCTGACTTGTTTCGTTTCAATCCTCGGCTGTCGTGACTTGTGATAGATTATGCTGTGAGTGCGCGCCTATGTCGATTCGTTACCCACATGTGATACAGTACATCCCGTTGTGCACAGAGAGAGAGAGAGAGTGGGTGAATCTGGTCGTGGTCGTGGAGACTTGACAGTAAGTTTCCGGGGGTTTAGGCAGGGAGTGGTGTGTTCAGATGAATCACATCTTGCCATGCCAGTCTACCAAACATCAGTTCGCTCCTTCCTCTCACAGTCATCTTCTTGTGGTGATTGGTAGCAAGGAGTTGGGTCTATTCGAGCTTCGGGGACTGGATGGGGTTCTATGTCTGGTGTCTGGGAAAATTTCCTAGTAGGTATGTTACCAGACTGCTCGACACGAGCTGTATTATTCTTGTTCATCTGGTCTGCTGAGTCTGGTAACTAGTAACTGTCAATTGTTTGATGTTGATGTTAGCATGTTTGGTATGTCTCTTCGTGGACTACAAAATACCAAGTTACTCACCCCTTGTTCTTGTGATCTCGCTCCACGTGGGTTTTCCCGTTTGCCTCTTTTGCGGTACCTCTGAGTTGCCATGGATGCTGTTGGCGGGGTTCGGTGGTGCAAGTGACCGTGCTTGTTGGAGATAATTAAAAATAGGGCAATGGGGTCTCCTGAACTGATATGTACGAGATATTTGGGTGCAGTACTGGTATTCGGACTCACTCGCCACTGTAGCAAGTTCACTTAGGTTCGAAATTTCTGATCGGTGTGGTATGTGAGTAAAAGGGCGCACATCCGGATGTTGACAATGTCACTCCTCGGACCCATGTTGGGGACTGTGACATGGGATGGGTGAATTCTGTCCAGATCTCCCCAAAAAATTTACTCCCTGTGGTTTTGTGTGTTTTCCAGGTTCCAATTGACAGAATATGTATCGTGCTCGTTTACGAGAACTATACAGGCCCTATGGTCTTGTGTATAGGATAAGAGAGTTTCAAGTCATGCCCCCCCCCCACCCCAAAAATATTTTTTTTTTTAAATCAGCAAGAGCCCTGGCCGGTTCATTCCATTCTAAATGTGTCACACATTATGGGTTTTCAGTGTATTAGCACCATCTAGTTGCACTGTTGAGTGGGTTAATGGGAAACCCTTGTCGTTTGGTTCTCACAAGTCACAAGTGAGGTATCAAATATACAAGTGCTCCGGGATACGTGTGCTGTCCTTGAAAGGGTTGGTCGTTGCCGTTTCACTCATCATTGGGCTCCTCGTTGGGACCTGTCTTACTGGGCCTTGAGAGCGCTATTTTGTGGTCAAACTTATTTGTTTCTCCAGCGAGAAACATAATCCTGTGAGAAACACAATCCTGTCTGGTGAAAACCTCCCACCCCATGTATACAATGATGCATCACTGTGCTTGGGACGGACAACTATACGCAACCTTCTCTTTGGCATGTTTTGTCATTTTGAAAAGGGGACAACTACAAATGCAATGCAACTTCGTTTCCCATCCTCTCGTGTTCACTAGCTACTGAAAACCCTGAGTTTCCTAGAGTCGGACCTAGCTACATATTCGGCCGCTATGGTCAGTGGCTGGCACCCACCTACCCAATCACGACATAAAAATCGGACATAGTGGTCATGTAGACAGGTTGACAGGTTGACAGGTAATCTATGTTATGTGGACATAAATATTGGCCTCGGGGGGGTTATATGTCAGGTGCTCCCGTTTTGACTTGAGTTTCATTTTTTTTTTTCAATCAAGACCAGGGCCATCTGGCCTTTTTCGTGCCTTTACTTGTAGGCGGAGCAAGATCAGTGTTGTATAAAAATCAACATTCTCCCCGCGCCATGGCCAAATGGAGATAAAGTACACTGATAATTGATTCGATCCAGTGAATAACCCATCACAATGTAATCGGCAGCGCAGCTATACGAGTCAAGCATTGAAGGATTGTGGTGGAGCTGTCTAAGGTTACTGGTCTACCAACGCAGACGTGATTGATATTTCCTGCTTGTCATTTATTGATCTGGCTGAGATGACTGAACTTCGCAGCATAAAAATCAGAGGTCTTTGGGGCTGGAACGAGGCCGTAGAACTTGAAACCGAGCCCCTCGAGAGTGCAGGGATGAAAATACAACATGAGCTGACATACATAGCCCACGGGGACATCAGTATCTCATATCCTAATTTAATATGAGATCCAGTTGTATTGATCTCAAACACTGGCAGCCATCGATCGAGGATGAGTAAGATTGTACTAAATCCCATCAAACACACTCAGGCTGGAGATAAAATGAGAGTTTTCCTCCAAGGTCACGGGTTGAAGGAAGGTTTACCTGCAACACGAATCGGCAAACACGAAGTCCCTGACATTGATTGCCGGGTAACTGCAGCAATCCTTATGGCAATACTGTCTACGGGGATCCTGGTCACTAGATATGAGAAAGGTAAGACTGCATGAATTTTGTTCGAGCCATTGATGTCCCCAAAAAGTACAAACTGAAAAGAAAGCTCGCGGGATACTGTGCCCAGCGTCGACATATGTGACAAGGGTATGGGTGAGGCCCCTCCCCCTCGCGCGCGCCTGAGTCACCCCCTCGGTCAAATCCAGGCAGCAATATAATCAAAACCTCCCTATTTGCGAGCAAGAAAGATTTCTTGTTGAAATGAAGCAAGTGAAGTTAAACAGCGACATGACTGGACTGGAATGGGAGAAGATGACATAGTCCGGTATAGGCTTTGCTCGCGGTATTTTTGACTTCATTTCTTCCCCAAGACAGATCCTATTCTATTAAGTTACCGGAGCCACTCTCAAGCATGTGGTCCGAGATATGCCAACACAGGACTGGAGGGTCTAGTTTCAACGCTGACTGTCAATGAAGAATGCCCTGTGCTGGCATTCAACATGAAATAGACAACGTGACTTGTCTCAATTCAGCACTCAACCGGATCAATTTAATCCACATGGCAGCCTCGCACACGGGATAGGAGTCAACCTGGCAGTTCCGGGATTGGGGTCAAGCTGCAGCCACAGAGGACAACCGCAATGCATGCATGTTAATAGTATTCGTGGTACCAGCCATCCTCACATGCAAAAGTCGAAGGCGTGCACCATCGAAAGAACCTCCGCGTTGCCGTTACAAACAGACAGACAGACAGACAGACAAAACACCAACAGCCATGGACCAAACTCCCTTAATATGCCGACTAGAAACAGCCCGGACGTCCACACACAACCGGGCCAGTGGCTTGACTGGATGTGTCGACTGCTTGTTCACCAAGCTGAACACTCCGCCATGGACTTTATTGCTCACTATCCTACGTGTGTCTGCCATGCAACGCGAGTTGCCTAGGTACCTACGCAGTCTGAAATAGAAACACCCTACTTATATGGCACTGGACGATACGACGAAGCGGGATTTAGCAGGCCCGACCCCGACTTTTATAGTAAATGACAAAACAGGGCTGCAGAGATAACAATGCAAAAGATTCTGTAGGAACATATTTACATATTGGCTTCCCCTGTGATATTACCCGAACCGCAAGCGATGCGGAGGAGACGAACCGCGAAGACCGCAGCTGAGTTGGGGAGTTAATATACGCGGAAGATTATGGAACCAAAGAAGCTGAACATGCATGCCAGTCGTAACGTTGCTGGGGGAATTGAGATAAGTTGAGTTGGGGGCAAACCCTACGTGCAAAACTCTCAGCCCACATATACGGCATTCCTCGGGACATTGCAAAACTTAGTCAGAAACTCCTCGTTAGGGATCTATCTGATAGATAACAGAAACAACACACGTTGGGCGAAAAAAGGGCACGGTACGGTTGAGATGCATCGCGTACTTCTCGTCATTGGAATGGGGTGAGTATTCTGCTTGCATCACATCCGTGTCAAGAACGGAGTGCCTGGGTAAGGTACTAATCGCGGCAGCATCTCCTCGGTGCTGGGGCTTCCCCAAACCGGGGCAACGCCCACGTCGAGCTTAAGCACCACGAGAGCGCCAACACCAACAACGATACCGGCCGAATGCACCTACCGACCCACCTCAACACGGTGGCACACGGTGGGATGCGAGTTCAACTGTCCTAGCAGATATGCGCTTGCCATTGACTGTGAGCATGCCAGACTCCCTTCACTGCACAGTTCTGACCACACCCGCAGATGTTTTCCCCACGCCTTGTGGATGTAGTCAGAGGCCAGTTGTGCGCCCAACCGTCACCACGCTTTGTTATACCGCATCAGGCTGCATTGGCCAGTGGGATATGGGATGGATGGGGGCCTGGGGGTCCGAGACAAATTGTCCTACGACGACTACGACGGCGTATGCGACGAGCTCGAGCTCGGTGGGACGAGAGTGATGGGTGGATGGATGAATATGTAGGCTGGAACGAGCACGAGAGAGCTGGTCGAAGGGACGTGTTGCTGGGGATATCAATACCGCCTGTCATTAGGTCTGTTGCTCGAGGAGCCTGTCGAGCACCGCGATACAAGGAGGGATAATTGAATCTCTACCGCAGCCTCGCTGGAAGCTTGCCCGAACTATCTTGCGCCAGTCCATTGAGCCATCGCAAGATTGTGATGTGAGGCACATCAACAAGAGACACGCCTCATCACCAGTGACAATATCGCATGGCTTCCCAGGGAACACAATAATCGAGCGTAGATGGGCGTCGCCGCTGGGAAGCACCCATCCCACCTGCAACAGCACTGATTGCACTTGCTCCAGCACCTATTGTTGTAGCCTAAAAGAAAGAAAGAAAGAGAAAGGAGAATAAAAACCCAAGAGAAAAACCGGGGAAAAAGAGAATCAAAACAAGAGCAAAGAGAAAGAAAGAAAGAAAGAGCCCGAGATGGGGGACTGTCCTTAAATGCTGCGTCCTAGGCCGGGTGCTGATTTACGCGTGAGGGGAACGCGTCGAGGAGCGGTAGTGCCCCGCTAATGTCGGAAGCCAGAATTGTGATTGGCTGCAAATTATGTTACAGGGCGAGGGGCTCTGGTGGGGCGTTGCCTGCTGAGTCGAGTCACGATTGCCCCTCTCGCGAGACAGGAACAGATTGCCGTTTATTTCTCTCATCCGCTGTGAGGATTGGGTGAAAATTGGGCTGCGTTGACACAGTCAGATGGAATCGTTTATGACGACTAGGAATTCTCTGCGGCCGTTTGCGACACTGAAAATGAGCTACTTACAACACAAGTCACGACGAACTCATCCGTTCAACGGCCGAAAGCAGGTCGCGCTTGCTGACTCGGGATGTTTTCCGCCAGTGGAGCGCGCGCACACCCTACGATGGTTGGACTTGATTGGCAAGGTGAGTTTGGTCCGATGAGGCTGGCCCAAACTGACAGAATGAAAGTGATGATTCGTCCAAGTTCGCCTCGGGCCTGTCGTCACCGTGAGGAATACCCACCAGTTCGGTTGTCTACGCCCGTTACGATCTCTGAAGTTCACATCAGTCAACAGCAGCGGGGAGAGCCGTTTTCAATTCGCCGACATCAGTGCCGTCCTAGTGAATATGAAGGTGTCCATAAGTATCGAGCCCACTCGTCGGTACTTCCCTAAACGGACATACCGCGTCGTTGATCTCCCCGATCATTGCCTGCTTGCCTGCTTGCCTGCTAAAGCCGTTGACAAGCGTCAATTAGGGCCCATCGTTGGCAACGTTCAGCGATTGGCTGCGCGGGTTCCCAGTTCGTTTTCAATGCGAAAGCTTGGCAGCAGAGAGCATGAACGCATTTACATATTCCCAAGGTCGCACCTTCACTCAAACCCGGTTCTCGAACCCAAGCTTTTTTTCTGGCAGGAATGATGGGTTAACCTCTGTTAATTTCTGTGCGAATTCTTACATCATGGGTTCCGGAGCTATGGGCGGTTGCTCACAACCTGGGACGTCACCACTGGCAGAGAGGGTCAAATTTCCGGTGGGCAGGGCGGTACACTTTTGAGGTGCCACAGCATGGTGGGTTTTAACACGCCGGGAGCCCACGGAATTTCCATTCTTGTCATTCTGGTTCTGCCGGCCGGGACGATGGCACATTTCGTGCCCTTGAGAAACTACACGCACCGTGGGAAGTGCCCTTGGATGGGTTTCTTGCAGATGAAGTCGCAATGTGTGATACATCTGGTAGCTCCGCCCGGCAAGCTCTGATGGCAGCGACCCGCTACTGAGCTCGGACAACGTCACGTCCAACTCTCGACTCTTGATGACGACCGCCGCTAAGATCCAGTCTTCCAGTGGCTACGTGGCGAGGCTGACTACCCCGGCGCCTTCCGCTTCCAAGCCACTTTTGAGATGGACTATATTTGCCATCATGGTTGCACCTGATTCGAAGACGTGGGTCACGCCCGCTACTCGAAACCCAACGGCGTGAATTTTGATAAATTATTGGTCTTCCCCTCGTCGTCCGTGTTTTTGTCTCCAGTCTAGAGGCACGCCACCGCTTTGCTAATATTTAATACTCTTGTACATCAGTGATTATCGACAGTCGGTGCGGGGAGACAGACAGACGGACGGACTACGATGCAGCTGAAACAACAGTCCCCGGGCCATGTGCCCAAGTCTGAGGTCAAGCAGAACTCCGCCCTCGTCTCTGCTGCGGCCGAGCAGCGGGTTACCTTCCTGGCATGCATGCTCGGTGCCGTCGCTAGTATTGGAGGTTTCATGTTTGGATACGTGAGGTATGACGACTTTTGACCCCACATTTCGTGTCTACCATTTACTAACCCATCCCTTCCCAACAGCGGTCAGATATCGGGTTACTTTGACATGGGAGACTACGCGAGACGCTTCGGCGAGCTCGACACCTCGGGGAAATACGTATTTAGTGCTTCCCGTCAGGGGGCCATCGTCGGCCTGCTTCCTGCGGGGTCACTCTTCGGGTCCCTCATCGCCGGCAAGATTGCCGACACGATGGGTCGGCGCAAAGCTATTTCCGTCTCGGCCCTATTTAGCTGTATCGGCACTATTATTGAGATTTCGTCACGGCACAGCTGGGCCCAGTATGCCGTTGGTCGTTTGGTTACCGGTTTGGGTATTGGGTCTTTGTCGGTGGTCGTTCCCATGTACCAGTCTGAGTCGAGCCCGACCATTATTCGCGGTGTGCTCATCTCGTGCTACCAGCTTTTCATCACACTGGGTATCTGGACGGCCGAGATGGTCAACTATGGAACTCACACGTACCCCAACTCGGCATCGTGGCGCATTACTACGGGCATTTCGTTCCTCTGGGCGTTGTGTTTGGGCGGTGGAATGTTGTTCCTGCCGGAATCGCCAAGGTATGCCTACCGCAAGGACAGGAGAGAAGAAGCGCGCGATACAATTGCCAGGCTGGCGGGTGTAGATGTGAATGCCGCGTCGGTGGACGCGCAGCTTGAGGAGATTCGCGAGAAGTTGGAGGAGGAGAGACAGGGGGAGGATATCAAGTGGTATGAGATTTTTACAGGGCCGAGGATGTTCTATCGGACTATGATTGGTGTGCTATTACAAGTAAGTCTCTTGTTCCTCCCCTCTTTGCTTGTTTTTTTTTGGAGGGGAGCCGTGGGGGGCACAGATGCTGACACCCCCTGAATAGTCGGGACAACAGCTCACAGGCGCAAACTTTTTTTTCTATTACGGTACCACCATCTTCCGCGCCACGGGCCTCAGCGACAGTTACGTCACACAAATCATTCTCGGCTCTGTTAACGTCGCATGCACCTTTGCCGGACTCTGGGTCGTCAAGAACTGCGGCCGCCGCAACGCCCTCATGGCTGGCGCCTTCGCCATGATGGTTTGCTTCTTAGTCTACTCCTTCGTCGGCCATTTCGCCCTCGACAGAGCGAACCCGGCAAACTCTCCTGCCGCGGGAGCTGTGCTCATTACATTTTCGTGCTTGTTCATTGCCGCGTTTGCATCAACCTGGGGTCCCCTCGTGTGGACTGTCGTCGCGGAGCTCTACCCGGCCAAGTACCGCGCGCCAGCCATGGCGGTAGCCACGGCGAGTAACTGGTTTTGGAATTTTATGCTGAGCTTTTTTACGAGGTTTGTGACGGATGCGATTGACTATTTGTATGGGCTGGTGTTTGCGGGGTGCTGTGCTGCGTTGGTGTTGATTGTGTTTTTCTGGGTGGTGGAGAGCAAGGACAGGAGTTTGGAGGAGATTGATACCATGTATTTGCGGAGGGTGAATCCGAGGACGAGTGCGAGGTGGAGTGATGAAAAGGGGGAAAGGGAGAGTGGAAGCCAAGGGGAGAAAGTGGTTTGATAAATGGATAGCGTTGTTTTTGGTGTTTCTTGTTTCTTATGTTTTGATCTTGTTGGGCTGGCATGGGCTGGTCTGGCCTGGCTGATCTGACATGACCTTGTCTAAACGTCTGAACTGAGCAAGTTGGGTTGGGATGGGATGGAATGGGATAGCCGGGTAGCTGGTTTGTATGTCGAACGCAAAAAGATTCAGCGAGCATGCCTAGGTATTTATGGAAATCATCAACTTGGGTTTTCTCTTTTCGGAAGGTCGGGATCGTGAATGGGTGTTTTTGTTCTAGGGACATGTTAACCCCTTTTATCTCTCTCTCTCATCTCAGGGGTAGGTTGACCTGGGAAAATAACAATTCCTGCACGTTGGTATGGCTCATCTTATTTTCTTCAATGCCCCCCTTGTTGACTTGACTCTTTAGACGGGGTGTACCCTGTGGCAGGCGTTCGTGGGGGGTTTTTGAATGCTTAGCATAGTGTTCTGCGCAACTGGGTGGGTTGCAGTGTAGAGTGCGAGTCTTGGAAGATGATTTTTGACTCTCGCCACCTGGGATCCCAAGTCCCAAGTTGTTCTCGCACTGGAGCTCGGTGGGCTGGAGTTGTTGTACTGTGCCGAGTGGAGGGGAGTGGAGCCCCCACCGCCCCTATGACGTCCCCTCCCCACCAAACAACCACCAATCTTATCATCATCCGGGCCCATTCCATTTCCACTTTTCTCCATGCACCGCCCACTATCGAGTTTTTTTTTTCTTTTTCTTTACTCCTCGTCTTGGGAGATCTGCTCTGGGGCAAAACCCCGGTCGGTCCGGCCGGTCCCGGTTCCCGGGTTCTGCGTAAGTGGTGTGCGTGTGTGTGTGTGAAATTGGAAATCTCCTCCGTGATCTTTTTTTTCTCTGCTTGTCTGCTTGCCTAGCTTACCTTGCTTGCTTGCTTGGCTGGCGTGACGGGGTGATGAGCTGCTCTTGCTACCTAGGTAGGTAGGTCGGTCGTTGAGTTGAGAGGAGGGGATGGGGACTTGGAACTTTTGCCCCTCCTTAGCCTTATCTCTATAAAGATTTCATTTCGTCGATAGACCTACAGGCTCATGCCCCGTTGGGTTTTATCTCTTTCGTTTAATCTGCTTGGTTGTATGCATGCATGCATGCATCTTGGTAATCTGATTGAAGTTGATCTTGAACACCTACCTACCTGGGCAGGTCCCCTTTTCTGCACAACGACGTGGGGTCTTGGCGTTGGTTTTAACTATTCTAATAGACGCCGTGTTGTCCGCTGTTTCTCTTGGTTTGCTTTTCAAGGGAAGGAGGGCTTCTTTAAAGTTTCGAGGGTTTTTGGAAGGGCTTTTCCTCTCCCGTGTTCACTTATAGTCTAGTTGAGGAGGGTATCCTCTTGGGTGGACTCCACCTTGTTTTTTTTTTTTTAAATAGGTTTTTTTTATCTTCTTCTTCGACCTGTTCGCGAGGGATATCGAGATCTTGCCCACACCCCGCAACAACAAAGTTCCTTTTCCGGGTCGATCGACAAGTTTCTACGAGGTTTTCTCCCGAATAGCTGGTCTCGCGGGACCGTGTTGGGTTGACAAGAACCGAACGAGTCATTTTTTTCTTTTTCGAGGAGGCAACAGAAAGGCAGGAATGACCATCGACTTCAAGCGGCAGTTTGGCGCCGGCCCCGACCAGGACGCCTCGGATAAGGACGAGAAGTTCCTCGCGGCTCAGTCACGGCAGATATCACTGGAGAACACACTGACGGGCGTCCATGCCGACGATGGAAGCACAACGCAGCTGCAACGCGGCCTGTCGGGTCGACATCTCAATTTCATCGCCATCGGCGGCACCATCGGCACCGGTTTCTTTCTGGGAAGTGGTACGGCTCTGGCTAAGGCCGGACCAGTCGGGTGTTTGGTCTCCTATATCTTTGTTGGGACGATTCTGTGGTCGGTCATGGTGACCTTGGGCGAGATGGCAACATTTATCCCGACTGCAGGTGCTTTCTCGGCGTATGCAACACGGTTTGTTGACCCGTCATTGGGGTTTGCTATGGGCTGGCTGTACTGGTTTAGCTGTATGTTTTTTTCTCCCCCTCCTCGCCGAATGTGGCCCCCATATTCTAACATGGCCAAACAGGGGCTATCACATATGCCCTCTCCCTGACGGCTTCTGGCCTGATCATCCAGTTCTGGAATGAGAGTTTCAACATAGGTATCGTCATTACCATCTTCTGGGTTGTCTTTACCGCCATCAACTTTCTGCCCGTCCGCATCTACGGCGAATTAGAGATGTGGCTATCATCCCTCAAGGTCATCACCATCTTGGGCTTCATCATCTTTGGCATTTGCATGGCCGCCGGTGCTGGTGCCGAGGGCGTCATCGGTTTCCGCTATTGGAACGACCCTGGCCCGTTTGCCGAGTATATTTTGGAGGGTGCCACGGGCAAATTCGTCGGCTTTTGGGCTGTGCTGATTCAAGCCTCGTTCGCCTACCAAGGTGCCGAGCTCGTCGGTGTCGGCGCCGGCGAGGCCCGTGATCCCCGCAAGACGGTGCCCCGCGCCATTCGCACCACCTTTTGGGGCATCATGGTCCTCTTCGTCGTCTCCATCTTCCTCCTATCCATGCTCGTCCCCTCCGACGACCCGTCCCTCCTGACAGAAGCCTCCAACGCCTCAGCGTCCCCCCTCGTCATCGCCGCCATGCGCGGTGGCGTACGCGCCCTTCCCGACATCATCAACGCCGTACTCCTTACCGCCGTCCTATCCGCTGCCAACTCCAACGTCTACTCGGGAAGCCGCATCCTCGTTGCCCTCGCCGACGAGGGCCAAGCCCCATCCATCTTCCGCGTCACCGACAAGCATGGCACCCCCTACGTCGCCGTCGCCGTCACCTCCGTTTTTGGCCTCCTCGGCTTCCTCAACCTCTCCTCCGACGGCGGGAAGGTCTTCACTTGGTTTTTGAACATTTCGGGTGTGGCCGGCCTTATCACCTGGGCTACCACCTGTGGAGCATACCTGTGTTTCTCCCGAGCCATGCGCGCCCAGGACGTTTCGCGCCATGAACTGCCCTACCGTTCCCCATGGCAGCCGTGGACGGCGTGGTATGGATTGGTCATGAACGTGTTGGTCGCAATGACGCAGGGGTTCACGTGCTTTATGCCGTGGAACACGGCCGATTTCTTTGCGGCCTATGTAAGTCTAATGTTGTTTGTGGTGCTGTGGGCGGGTCACAAGGTGGCGACGAGGTCGAGCTTGGTGGATGCTAGGGAGGCAGATTTGGTGAGGGGGAGATTGAGTTTTTGAGGTTGAGAGCTGGGGGGTTTGTAGTTATCGGTTTGTATTGCTTGTGTAAATATATTGGGTTGTTGCTTTTTGTGTAGATGGGAGTTGGATACTGTGTTTTTCTGGTCTGGTTCTGTGCACCGTCGATCCTTGTCGGGTTTTATCATGTCCTCCTGCATTTGTTGCATGCCTAGGTACCTTACCTATAGGTGGCGCAGATCCAACTTCGTGCTATCGCAAAGGTGTCAACACCATGGATATCACGGACAATATCGTATGAGCGAGTCTGTGTAGAGAGGACGATTGGGATTTGCTACATCCAGTATTGCCTCGAGCAGGCCTAACTTCTTCGCTGGGACTATCCGCCCACACTTCTTCTCCAACTTCTTCTGGCCAGAAATTTAAGGGGCGGAGAAATTCGATCACCAATCCCCCCCACGGGTACCACTGTTGGTCATGGGAAAAGAACAGATGCAGCGGTTGAAGCATGGGGAAAAACTGATTCGGTCATTGCGCACGAGGTCCAAGGACCTGCTCGCTTGATGGTAAACAGAGAGAGACAGGGGTGCCTGCCTCAAATAGAGAACATGGTGCCCAAGATAACAAAAAAGAACCAGCGATGAAATACTCGAGATAACAAGAAATACCCAGCTGCGTAGAGAGAGAGAGAGGGAGGGGAGACACGATGGTGATAGAGCACAGAGAGATCACAAAACCATCTGCCAAGTGATCTTCCGGCCCCTCATCATGGCCAAAACGCCCACCGGTAAAAATTGCTTATCCACGAGACTCAGTCCTCCAAAATCCTCCAGCAGTTCCTCCGAATATAGCTGCAAGAACCACTTCTTCTCCGCATCCAGCACCGCAGCCGCGCCGTCCAGCTCGCCGAGCGAGCTCTCCACCTCCTTGCTGAGCGCCACTTCCTTGATTTCAGGCGTCGAGATGAGCTCCTTGTAAATGTCACGATACTCGGCGCCATGCCTTTCGCGCTTGCGCGTGTATTCATCCAGGGACATGAAGATTTCAGCCTCATCCGACTTGATGCCCAGGGAGTCAGAATCGTCGTCGTCTAGGTCTGGGAAGATGCTGCGGAGGCGACGGCGAAGGACGGATTCCCCCGTGGCTTCGAAAGCCTTTTTGTCGGCAATGTAGCGGTCGCGTTCGGTGCGGAGGAGGCGGTCGATGATCTCCTCGGGAGACTTGTCGATGCTGTCGCGGATGAGGAAGAGGTTGACGAACGGGTTGCGGAGACCGAGACCACCGAGGTTCTCGGGCAGAAAGACGAAGGCGTCGGGCAGGTCGGAGACTTGGAAGCGCGTTTGAATCATGCTCTTAACTGTTGTGGTAGGGGTTAGTTACATATCATTACTGATGTGGGGGAGCCCAAAACTGACGGTGTGCGACCACGCTACCCTTGCCGCCATTTGGGAACAGCGTCTGCAGTATCTTGGTGTACGTGTCCAATACCTCATCGACGTGTTTCCGCCCAAAGCAAAAGGCCGGCTCGCCAAATGTGTGGCTGAAAAAGCGGCCGATACACGAATTCCACGTCTGGACCCACGAAAGCACACTCTTGCAGTTGTTGAGTTGACGCTCGAGCTGGTCCAGATGAGCCTTAACCATGCGTTTGTCAATCGCCCATGATCCGGTCTCGGGGTCAAGCTGCAGGAAGCCAATGGTGACGTTGCCCTTTGGAAGTGCCTCTGCGATCTTGGCATCCTTCTTATCTCGCCCGGGGATGTAGACAGACCCCGTCTTATTCCGGTTGAAGTCCAAGCCGAAAACTTTGGCAAAATCTTGCATGCAAGCCCACGCTTGGGCGCTTCGCTGGGGCTCCCCGAGCAGCCAGATATCATCGTGGAGGCGATACAAGAGAAGTCCCGTCTGGCGGTTGACGGCGAGATCCATAAAGAAGAGAACAAGCTCTCCTGTAAACTTCTCCGAGGCATGCGCCATCGGTACGCCCCGCTTGCGGATCCGAGGGCCAAGTTGCGGGCGGCTGTCCGAGGCAGCGTCGAGGTTCAACGGCGCCTCGAGGTACTTGCGGAAGAAGTTGATCCAGTCCTTACCGAAGCCAACATACTCGAGAACGCTAAAGATGGTGCTGTGAGGCAGGCCTGTCGCGTACCACTGGAGGTCAGTCTGGACGAGGACCACGCCGTTGCCAGCATCATCCTCTCGGTTGTCAAATGTCTTGCCGCGGAGACGATGGACAAGCAATTCAGTCGTGAGCTGACGCAAGAGCTTCTGCTTAATGCCGGACCGCTTTTGAGGTGGCTTGATATCCTTGACAGACGAAACATCACTATCGTCGTCACCGTCGTAATTGTGGTCGCCGTCAAAAAGGGACGACTCGGTGCTGGGAAGTTGTGAGAGGAAAAAGGTGTCAAAGTAGGCACTCGTACGTTCCTGCTCTAGACAGTTGCCCTGGTAGTAATACTTGTTGAGGTAATACTGGCGCCGGTCCTTGTCCGTCTGCGTCAAGGCTTGATCGTCGAGGTCGCGAGAACAGACCTCCGTCATGAAGCTCTTCAGCGCTGGCTTGATCATGTTGCAAAGCTTGATGCCAATGTACTGGACAAATATCATCTGCAGGATATCGTCGTCGGCCCAGATACGGTACTTCCCGTTCAAGCCTGCCCTGGGCATCACACGAATACCATCTTTCCCTGCATCCCAATGCCATTGTTTCAGATCTGAATACCTCATGTTCAGAACATCAGCAATCTCTGACTTGGCCACTTCGTTCTCGAGGAAATCGCGCAAGATGGCCTGCTTTTCGTCACTGAGGATATCCTCGGTCAACAAGCCCTTGATGCAACTGGTCAGAGACTCCTCGTTGAAGGGAGCAACCTCAGCCATAAGCTTCTTGCTAGCCTCGGAAATGTCCTTGCGGAGCTTTTCCAGTTCCTTCCGGCTCTCCTCGTCAGTGAAGAGATTATCAAGGAACTTGCGAATCTCGGCGTCGCTCGTCTCCAGCGGCTCAAACACAACCGACTCGAACTTGTCGACTAGCTCGCTGAGACGTTGGCGCTGACGCTCCACAACAATTTCAAAGGCGTCATCATTGTCTTCGACGGGGAGGTTTTCCAGAGGGTCAGACGTGGGCTGATCCATCCACTCGGTCAGTAGCCGTGAGTATAGATGAGCCATGTCGAGTTTGCGACTCTGGATGTCGAGCTTGCCGCGCAGCTGCTCGTCGAAGCTGGCAAGCTTGGAAACGGGAATTGAAGCATCATAACGGGACTGGGTCAGCCAGCGCTCAATGTTGGCGAGAGAGCGGTCCTTGGAAGCTCCGGGATAGAGCTCTTTGAAAGCCTCGAGGAGACAAGCCAAACGGTCGCGTTGGTCTCCGGCAGCCTTAGCCTTGTCAAGGAAGTCGCGCTTGCGAGTTTCATACGAGGTGCGGCGGGACTCGAGTTCGCGGATCTTTGTAAGGGTGATGCTCTGCAGTGTTTTGGACAGGACCGAAGTGGGAGAAGCCATGTTGAACAGCGGGGATGAACGACGATATAGATCAAGCGACACCACGTGAGTCTTGAATGACTGATTCTTGTAGAGACAGAGAGCTGAGAGGACTTTAAACCCAAAAGACCGGATTGAAGAGCTGAGAGAGACTGTTGGGGAAACGTCAACTTTTGGTCTGAAATCATGGTTGGTTTAAATCCAACTGAAGCTGGAGGTGCCAAGACAAGCCACGCCAGGCAGCATGGCCCGTGAGAACCTCAGGGGAGTATAAAGTGTATGTTTCTGAGTCACAAAGCTGTGAAGTATGGACATGACTGGACCCGACGCCCTTGGTGCCTGCGTCTGATGCATCCGAAATCAGGGGCTGAGAAGGGGTTGAGCTTCATTGGAGGCATCAGCGCGAGCACAACAGCGCGATGCGGGGAAACCTGAGCTTCTGAGAGCTCCAGGGTGACGCGAAATGCCTTTGTCAGATGGCGCTGTCGCCGTCAGGCAAGCATTGGGCATCAGCCGTATGATCCCCATCGAACTGATGGAGCGGTGTGCCTTTTTTTTTTTTTTGAGCTGGTGCTCTCTGCATTGTTCTCTGCACACGCGTGAAGCGCGGGGACAGAAGTGGATGTCAGAGCGCCCTCTTCCCGTCTGGCGGCAGGCAAGGTCAGAGCTCCTCCAACTGGTGGAGTACCGGTACAAGGTCCGGCCGATGATCGCAGCTTACCCCGCTAGGTATTGGCGCGCTCTCTCGTACAGATACCTGTTGCAACTTCGAGCAGCCAACAGGGCGGCCGAGAAACGGCGGCAGCTGCTCTATAATTTTTTCCCCCCCACCAGCATCCATTGGATTCTGCATCACCAAGCCTAGTCATTTCTCAGCTCTACGAAGCTCCTCACCGTCTCAAGACGCATGCGGGGCCCAATTGCGCCCTCAACACCGGTCTGAGAATCATGGCGTCCGCCAATGGCTCTACCTCTGGCTCTGGGCCTACCCGTATTTCTATCCTGGGCAAGGACGACATTGTCGTCGACCACGGAATCTGGCTCAGCTTTGTGACTCATGACCTGCTGGAGAACATTAAGTCGTCCACCTACGTGCTCATCACCGACACCAACCTCGAACCCCTCTACGTGCCCGCTTTCCAACGTGTCTTCGAGAACAACACACCCGAAAATGTCCGACTCCTCACTTACTCGATCCCCCCCGGCGAGTACTCCAAGGGACGCGAGACCAAGGCCGAGATCGAAGATTGGATGCTGTCTCAGCAGTGCACCCGCGATACCGTCGTAGTTGCCCTCGGCGGCGGCGTCATTGGCGACATGATTGGATATGTGGCCGCTACCTTCATGCGTGGCGTCCGCTTCGTTCAAGTACCCACTACCCTTCTCGCCATGGTCGATTCGTCCATCGGCGGTAAGACGGCCATCGACACCCCCATGGGCAAGAACCTGATCGGTGCCTTCTGGCAACCCCAGCGCATCTACATTGACCTCGAATTTCTCGAGACCCTCCCCGTACGCGAGTTCATCAATGGTATGGCTGAAGTCATCAAAACCGCCGCTATCTGGAACGAGAATGAGTTTACTGCACTCGAAGAGAACGCCGCCGCCATTCTCGACGCCATCCGCTCCCCCACGACTGCTTCCGGCGGCCGCTTAGCTCCAATCCGCCACATTCTGAAGCGCATTGTTCTCGGATCTGCCGGAGTCAAGGCCGAGGTCGTCTCTGCCGACGAGAGGGAAGGCGGTCTCCGAAACTTGCTAAACTTCGGTCATTCGATCGGCCATGCCTACGAAGCCATCCTCACCCCCCAGGTACTACACGGAGAATGTGTGGCAATTGGAATGGTTAAGGAGGCTGAGCTGGCCCGCTTCCTCGGTGTCCTTCGGCCCGGCGCTGTCGCTCGTCTGACCAAGTGCATTGCCAGCTACGACCTACCCACCTCGCTAAAGGATAAACGCATTGTCAAACTCACAGCAGGAAAAGAGTGTCCTGTCGATGTTCTGCTGCAAAAGATGGGCGTTGACAAAAAGAACGATGGCCGAAAAAAGAAGATTGTCCTGCTCTCAGCTATCGGAAAGACGCACGAGCCCAAGGCGAGCGTTGTTGAGGATCGTGCTATCCGTATCATCCTCTCTCCCAGCATTCGTGTCACGCCTGGTGTTCCCAACGACCTCTCCGTCAGTGTCACGCCCCCTGGATCCAAGAGTATCTCCAACCGCGCTCTGGTGTTGGCCGCCCTGGGCGAAGGCACCACGCGCATTCACGGGCTTCTTCACTCTGATGATACCCAGTACATGTTGAACGCAATTGGCCAGCTTCAAGGCGCCACATACTCATGGGAAGACGCTGGTGAAGTGCTCGTGGTCAAAGGCCGCGGCGGCAAGCTCCTAGCTAGCGGGGAGCCGCTTTACCTTGGTAATGCGGGAACTGCATCCCGTTTCCTCACCTCTGTAGTTGCTCTCTGCTCCACAACGGATGTTTCTTCCACCGTCCTGACAGGAAATGCAAGGATGAAGGTCCGTCCCATCGGCGCCTTAGTAGATGCCCTGCGCTCCAATGGCGTGGGCGTCAAGTACCTCGAGGAAGAGAACAGCCTCCCAGTACAAGTGGATGCGGCTGGCGGATTGGCTGGCGGTGTCATTGAACTGGCGGCGACTATCTCATCCCAGTACGTCTCGTCGCTATTGATGGTGGCGCCGTATGCTCGGAAGCCAGTTACTCTTCGACTTGTAGGTGGAAAGCCTATTTCCCAACCATACATCGACATGACCATTGCTATGATGGCATCCTTCGGTGTGACGGTTAAGAAGTCGACCGAGGACCCTAATACCTACCACATCCCCCAAGGTGTCTACCGAAACCCCGGGAACTACATTGTTGAGAGCGACGCCAGCTCTGCAACTTATCCCCTTGCTGTCGCAGCCATCACCGGCACGACTTGCACCATCCCCAACATCGGTTCCACATCGCTGCAGGGCGATGCTCGCTTCGCTGTTGAGGTTCTCGGGCCCATGGGCTGTACGGTTAAACAGACTGACACTTCAACGACGGTCACCGGCCCTCCGATTGGTACACTCAAAGCCATTAAACACGTCGACATGGAGCCCATGACGGATGCTTTCCTGACAGCCTCCGTGCTTGCTGCTGTAGCATCTGGCAAGACAATGATTACCGGCATTGCCAACCAAAGAGTCAAGGAGTGCAACCGAATAAAGGCCATGAAAGACGAGCTTGCCAAATTCGGTATCCACTGCGAAGAACTCGACGACGGCATTGAGGTCAATGGTCAGCCCCTTAAGCAGCTAAGCGAGCCGAAGGACGGTGTGCACTGCTATGATGACCATCGCGTCGCCATGAGCTTCAGCGTCTTGTCTACGATCTCGCCTCACCCAGTACTGATTCTCGAGCGCGAATGTGTCGGCAAGACATGGCCGGGCTGGTGGGACATCCTGTCCCAATCCTTCAACGTCCATCTCCAGGGAGAGGAGGAACCCCACGCGGCCCACGTTAAGCCAGCATTAAAGCTAGGCAATAATCAATCGATATTTGTGATTGGGATGCGAGGCGCCGGTAAAACGACCGCGGGTCGGTGGATGTCACAAATACTGGACCGGCCGTTATTAGATCTGGACGACGAACTCGAGCGGCGGGAGAAGACCAGTATTCCGGATTTTATTCGGAGTGAGCGAGGTTGGGCAGGTTTTAGGAAAGCTGAACTTGAAGTGCTCGAGGATGTGATCAAAAACAAACCCACAGGGTACGTCTTCTCGTGCGGCGGCGGCTTGGTGGAGACTGAAGCGGCCCGGAAACTGTTGGTGTCGTACCATCGGAATAGCGGGCCAGTCATCCTCGTACACCGCGACACAGATGAAGTTGTCGAGTACTTGATGCGGGATGAGACCCGCCCTGCCTACCCTGAGGATATCCGAGGTGTGTACCACCGCCGTAGGCCATGGTTCGACGAGTGCAGCAATTTCCAGTATCACAGCCCTCATCCCGGCAGACCAGAGCTTCTCCTTGAGCCTCCAGCGGACTTTGTCCGGTTTGTTTCGGTTGTTGTCGGTGGCGCATCTCATCTCGATGCTGTGAAAGACAAAGACCACTCGTTCTTCGTTTCCTTAACCGTCCCAAATATTGCCTCGGCCGTGGATATAATCCCAAGGGCCGTTGTTGGCTCGGACGCTGTTGAGCTCCGCGTCGACCTTCTTGAGAGCTACGAGCCTGAGTTCGTCGCTGCCCAGGTTGCCCTGCTCCGAGCAGCTGCAAACATCCCCATTGTCTACACAGTGAGGACGGTAAGCCAGGGTGGGAAGTTTCCTGACAGGGATTACGACTTGGCCCTCCGTCTTTACCAAGTCGGGTTACGTACTGGTGTCGAGTATCTCGATTTGGAGATGACTATGCCTGATGACATCCTTCGGGCGGTAACCGATGCGAAGGGCTTTACCCACATTCTCGCTTCTCACCACGACCCGCAGGGGAAGCTCTCGTGGAAAAATGGCGGATGGGTACCCTTTTACAATAAGGCTCTGCAGCATGGCGATGTTATCAAGCTCGTGGGTGTGGCTAGTGAGATTGTTGACAACTTTGCTCTCGCCAGCTTCAAGTCTCAGATGCTGTCGGCGCACAACAAGCCCATCATTGCCTTGAACATGGGTAGTGCGGGCAAGTTGAGTAGGGTTCTCAATGGGTTCATGACTCCGGTATCCCATCCGGTTCTACCCACAAAGGCTGCCCCGGGGCAACTTTCGGCAGCAGAAATCCGCCAGGCCTTGGCGCTCATTGGTGAAATCGAGCCGCGCTCATTCTACTTATTTGGGAAGCCAATCTTGTCATCTCGCTCCCCTGCGCTCCACAATGCCTTGTTCAAGCAGAGTGGCTTGCCGCATCATTACTCGCTCCTCGAGACAGACACAGTGGCGGATGTCAAGGGCATCATTCGGACACCAGATTTTGGCGGTGCATCAGTCACGATCCCGCTGAAACTCGATGTTGTGTCGTTTGTCGACGAGGTATCAGATGCTGCCCGGATCATCGGCGCTGTCAACACCATCATTCCGGTCACCCCAAAGGACAGCGACAAGGCACACCTCTTGGGCGACAACACCGATTGGGTGGGTATGGTGTTCTTACTACGCAAGGCTGGTCTTTTCCGACGCTCGCGTGATGCACCTGGTGCCGGCATGGTCGTTGGCTCTGGAGGAACGACGAGGGCAGCTATTTATGCTCTGCATGACCTCGGCTACTCGCCCATCTTCGTGGTAGCCCGCAATATTGACAAGGCCAAGGAATTGGGCGAGTCGTTCCCCAAGAACTTCAACATCCAGACGTTGGCAACGCCGACAGAGGTGAAGGCCTTGCCCGAGGTTTCGCTCCCTGGTGTGGTCATCAGCAGCATCCCGGCTGATAAGCCCATTGACCAAGGGATGAGAGAAGTGCTTGTCGCAGCTCTGAGACACCCAGCTGAGGCCGAGACCAAGACACCAAAGGTGTTACTGGAAATGGCGTACACGCCACGCCACACACCGTTGATGCAGTTGGCTGAGGATGCAGGCTGGAAGACTATTCCGGGGCTGGAAATTCTAGCTGCCCAGGGGTGGTATCAGGTAAGAACACGTTATGTTGCCATTCCAGGGCCAACGGCTAACAATATGTAGTTCAAGCTGTGGACTGGAATCGAATCGCTCTATGAGGATGCTAGGGCTGCAGTACTGGAGGAGTAGTGTAAGATGGGCGTACAAATCGATTACTGGCAAAAAGTTAGACGTCGTCGAAATTGACACGATTCAAGAAGCGCTGGGTTGTTCACACAAGTGACTGCAAGCACCATGATCCAGATGACAAAATCCAGCTGGTGGCTGGTTACATCAGCGACTGAGTGGCACCCCCTTACTCTACCACAGCCTCTAAAGGTTAAGATCGTCTGTAGGTCAGAACTTACCAATCAATCCATGATGTAGTGCAGGCACGCAGGCAGCCAGGGGGAGGCTCATGCTGTAACGCGGAGCCGCAAGGGAAGCCCCACCCCGCACACCCTCTTCCCGGTCCAATTGCTCCGGATCCATTCCACTTGCGGCTATGACGACGACGATGTCCGGCTTATGTTGAACTTGTCCTGTTTGGTGTCACAGTTTACCTAAGGAGCTCGAGAGATAGCCATCATCTCCATCCCATTTCCCATTCCTTATTTCCTGTTACTTATGCACGCCATACAATACCCCGCCATGCCATACCGCTGGAAGTGTCTTCCATCACCCCTTTACACGCACACCCATTGCTAACATCATGACAGCTGGCATCATAGCTCTCTTTTACCCATACCTTGCAATCGTGAATCTTGATCTTGATCGTAACCATGGGGGCGGGGGGCCGATATCGCATCACCATGTCTATTCACAGCACATTGCGCAACTACGGTACGTATTGAATGCATGCCTATCCTACAATACCAATTTCATTCCATTTTCATCGTTATGATAATGGCCCTTTGGGTTGTGTTGATCTAGGGCTCCTAACGTTTTAACTGCCACCTTCATCACTTGACTTCCCAACTTCCTAGCGATGTTGACCTAACGCTCTCCTCTTCCATCACATCACTGGCACACACCATTTCCATTATTCACTTACCAGCCTTGCCAGTCAAGTGTCCCACCAGCCCACCCAAGCCACCTTTACCAAGGACACACAGGCAAGCGGAATCAAACCGAAACATTCGACATCGATAGATGCAATTTCGGTCACACCACCCCGCACACTCGCTCGCTTCCTCTCGCTTCGAGTCTATCACCGTCTTGTCACCGTCATGTATGCCAACCAGCCCTTTTCCATCCGCGACATAGTGCACCTGCTCAGCTCGCATCAAAAACATCACGTGCCCAGATCATGGGACCAAGTCCCTGCGCATCATCACCAAGAAAGTCAATCAGCTCCATAACTGCAATATCACGTAATGTCGTAGGCAATGTAGTGGTGGTGGGCATTAGACAATTACGTCTCTCCATGCTAGACTGGGCTATCTGGTATCATATCTTCATTCTTTCATTCTCTCCCCGGGTACATCGTACACAACGCCCGCTATCTACCCAATATCTGCCGACTCCGCAGCCATCGAAGGCACGAGCTCGACCGAAATTGGGGTGAAACTTGCTTTTGCCATCAGCTTCTGCGCGCCCCTGTCTTGTGGTTGTTTTTGTCTAATCCCACCCATTTTTTTACCCCAACACCGTCTTATAGAGGTTGAAACCCTTTGAATGTCATCATGATACATGCTGTCGATCGTCATCGTGAAACTCCTGTTCTCCCTCTCCTGTAAAAGGAGTCATTCGTTAGAAAAAGTTAAAAACGCTACCCTTGATCCCACACTGCGAGTGTGATCTCTCTATAACCGTACCCTAGACCTGGACCAGCATAACCATACAAGAAATCGGGAAAGGGGGGAACAATGTACAGGCCTGCCACCTTCGTTCATAGGCAATCTCGAAGTTGAGGCCGAACTCCAAATCCACATGCTATCCCGACCAGCAGGGCCGAAAAGTCAGGACAGGAGAGATGACGCACTGAAAAGCGACATATTCGCATCGACAAAAGACGTGAGCGTCATAGCTTGAAACAACTCTGTGTTGGCCTGAAGGATAATACAAGCCCAAGCAAAGCCAAAGCCCGACGCGCGGTGACGTTTTGCAATGCAAGGAGTGGCCTGCCAGTTGGATTGTCCACAAAAGCAGAATATACAATAAGAAGAAAAATGACACCGTCGCCCAATTAAAAAGTTTGTATCGCTTGTCGCTAGAAAACCGAGGGAATAAAAGGACCCGCCGATCGCGAGTTATTGGGCATCATGAAAACACCCTCTTGTTGGCAGCCGCTTTGCGCAGTCGGAGGACCAAAAACTGGCTGTTCGCAGCAATGACGTCAGTGGTCTTGTCGCTGCTGGTTGCAAAAGAAGGGTCCTCGTCGGTGCAACCAGAGGGCGAGAAATTGTGGGTCCGGCAAAGACGAGGCACAGCCCCAAGGCAAGGAGAAACATCGCCAGGGAACCATGCTGGACCCTGCAGAACGCCATGGCGGAACACGACAAAGACCCTGGATTCTTCGAGCGGGAGGAGGTGGGGGGTACGAGTGAAGCGACCCCAGGGCCAATAAGCGGTTGCATCGCTCAAGCCGTGCTGCAACCACAGACGTCATGGCGATGCAATTGATTGCACACCACCAAAAACGAATGCGCTGGCCCAGCTTGGAATAGAAACAGCCAATAATCCGCTGGACAACCACTGCTCACCGCTGTGAGGCGCTGCGCTGTTATGGATCGGCGGTATGCAGAGGGAAGACTGCAACGGCTGCCTGTCGTTTCGCAATGGGCCTGAACCACCTAATTCTTTAGCTGCTGTGACCCCCACGCCTGCGCTGCTTGCCGTGGAATTCGACATCGGGGTGACACACGCGATAGTGTCGAGTGAGTGCGTCTGCCCGGCTGAATGTCTTTTCGTCGGTGCACAGGTCGCAGCGCACCTTTTGCTTGCGCGCATTGTGAATCGTATCTTCATGCCTTGTCAAGTCGTAGGGCCGCGAGAAGATGGTATTGCAGGGCTTGCCAGTACTCGGGTTGATGCGGTCGCACCTGTGTGGGCCGGCCTGGCTATTGAGGAGGCTCGACGTCATGCCTGCGCCAACGCTGTCTCCCCTACGCGATCCGCCGAGGCCATGGGCTTGTCGGTGGCCTTCCCTCTTGTGCTTCTGAAGTAGAGCGGGCGTGTCGAAGCGGAGCGTACAGCCGTGATATGTACACGTGTAAGTACCGCCATCGGCACTGGTGCTTGTCGGCCTCTGGGGGCTGCTGACGTGCGAAGAGTCGGCGCCTGTCTCAGCCGAGCCTACCCGAGAAGTGGCGAGAGATCCGTTGCTGAGGGATGGTACATTGCTTTGCTGTCGTGCCTGGGCGATGAAAGGGTACTGCTGCGGAACTTGGATGCCTGGCGGCAGCTGCGAACTGCCGAGGTAGTTGCCAAACTGGGCCGTGTCGAGGTTTAGGCTCTCGACAAAGGCGGGGTGCGCCTGGGCCACAGCCTTGGTCATGGCATCCATGTCGAAGCTGCTCGAGTGCTGCTGTGGGAACAGAGGAAAGTTGTTGTCGCCATCAGCGTCGGAGAACTCAAGCATGGCGTCCTTGGGAGAGATAGTCTGAGGTGTTGAAGTGTCGACTGAGCGGCCCATCTGCTGCTGAGCTGTGCGTGCCTCGTGAGCTCTGGTCTGCTCCCGAATCTGCTGTGCTGAAGGGAATGTTGAGAAGTCCTGTATCGGCATGGCGGCCAGCGGGGAGCCGTGGCGAAATGGAGACTGGTTCCTGGATGTGGCGGACACTGGAGACTGAACGGCGCTAAGGTGCTGGCTGTTGGCAGCTTGTAACCTCTGCGCGAAGAGACCGCTGCTCGGCGAGATAGGTACACGACTTGATGGTGCAGGTGTAATGGTGAAGTTGGGGCTGTAGAGCTCGTCCGAGTAGATGTCGGTCATAGTCCGCTCGAGCTTGGGAACGGCGCCAAAGGCTGCGTCATCAGGAAATTGTAAGCCAACGTCAATTAATAAACGTTCCAGAAACTCGGAATCCTCACCACGTTGCCTCCTTTGGTCTTCAGGCTCCTCTGCTGGCGTGGCTGGTGAGTCACTTGCGATTGAGCTCGCCACCGAGACGGGACGGGATCCAATCAGGTGATCAGGAGGGAGTAGGCCTCGGTCGTTCTTACGTTTTGGTACTGCGGTGATACGGGGGTAGCTCGCAACCGCCGACTGATCTGCCGAGGCATAGTTGGGATAGCTCGTGTAAAAGTTATCGTGTGTAACTGACGGGGGATACGATTTGACGAGCTGGTAGTTGAGTTCATCGGCATTAGGCAAGCCGTGGTAGCTGTCGGCGGAGTCGGCGAGAGCGATCTGAGGGTTGGCGAGGTTCTGCGAGTAGGGAGAAGCAGGACCATTGGAGCCCAGCGACGAGAGAGAAGACTCGCGCTGGTGAGAAGCGCGACCAGCCGTCCTAGGCGTCAGATGGCCGCTCGGGAGCCAGCTGTCTGTTTGCATCGGGTCTGAGTTTGCGAACAGCGAGGCCGAGTCGTCGGCGATGGAGGAGAAGTTCCTTTGAGGAGAAAAGTTGAACAAAGGACCTGCGCGGGGGCCCCTCGGCGGCGCAACGGTTGGGATGCTGTCAAAGGTAGACAAAGGCGACGAGTGGACACCTGAATACTGTGAGAGTAGCGACTGTGTCGATATCGGCGAGGACGACAGGCTCTGCGCGCTGTAATCTGCGTCGAAATCCAGGTCGATGTCGTTCTGGTAGTATGTGCTCGTCCCTGCGTGAAGTTGGGAGGAAGGACGAGGTAAGATGGTGAGGTTTTGGCGGGTTTGATCCATCAACATATTTGCGACTTCAAGTCTTGAGTAAGTATGCATGGAGTTAGAGCTGATATGGGTGGCGAGAATGTCAGAAGGCGATCGAAAGCGCAACCTGATCCTATATAAGATCGGAAGGCCGCGGAAGGGTGACTAATAACGGTGTGGGGAGATGTGTCGGTTCGAAATGATGTCAAGGGACCGGGGTGGTGGTGTGGGGCGAGGAGGGGCCGGCTCTGCGGAGGAGGGGGGGTATGCGTAGGGAACGCCGAGGAACGAAAAAACCGGCCTTTGGGCAGGGTCGAGGGCTCCAGCGCACCTGCAGGTGTCTGCAACTCACAGCTGGCTTGCGACGGTGCCTGGAAAGGGTTGTGTACCTGGGTACATGCGCAGCCTCAGGCGCTTTTCTCTTTTGGGCAGGGCCCTGCGCGATGACTGAGGTCTGGATCTGTGGTTTCTGGCGTGTTGCGAGTTGACGCTTGACTCTGCTGTGGTCCGGTTGCTGTGGTCTCAACGCTCGAGCAAGCGGCTCGACGATTCTTTGCCTGACTTATATCGGCCGACGGTCCAGAATACCAGGTACAGGCTGAGTCATGGGCCACGTAGAGCTCTATATGTCAACGGCCTTCGACTGAGTGCTCGGGCTTCATGGATTCTCCTCGAAGAAGCCATGGCTGCCCCCGATCCGATGACTGAGCGGCAGCCAGCGCCAACGGCAACGTGCCTGAATACCTATCGGCGAGAGCATCGGGCTTTCAGGTCCCCAGGCGTCGTTCCCGCCGAGCTGGGTTGCCAATCGCGAGCGTGCATCGCTGGAGATAGGAAACACGGGACCCGACCACTGTGAGTAAGGCCGGCTGACGAATTGCTGGAAAGCGGCGCGCGGCCTACGAGCTGCGGCCAAGAGATCCAGATCGGTGTCCTGCCCCTGGGTGGACACCATGGCAGATGAAAATGGATGGGCGAGCTGAAGGACAGGCGCGGAGGAGCTGGACGCAAAATCCGTATTGGAAGCTTTTGTGCGTGGTTGCCGAAGATGGGCCGTCGAGGCAAGTGCGAAAGCGAGGCAAGTGCGCTGGGCTGCCCACAGCCAACGCAGCAGGGCCAGCGGGTCATACAGGAAATGTGCACTTTTCCTATGCACATCCGCGCCATGCGACAGAATATTATGTGTCGCGCACCTTTCTCTCAGCAGCTGTTTCTTTGAAGGGTAACCACACCTAGCAGCCCACGATCTGCCTGGCTCAGCCGCATATTTTCTTACAATTCCCATTTAGAAACTAGATTTTCTTCGTCTTGGTTTTTGATGGTTGCACCCCTCTGGTGCATCTGCTGTGCTGGCAGAATGCCAGATACAGACCCTCTTTGCCAACTACCCGGCGGGTCGGATGTCAGTTGTCTCCTTCTCATGCCAGGAACCAGCCGATCCAGAGCGGCTTGGCCTGACCATGGTCTTTTTTTTCCCCATCTCGTCGCTTGCATCCACCACGACCCAAGACTCCAAGACACACCACCCATGCCTCACAAGCCCGCTTTCCCACGGCATAAGGAACCAATGGCCAACGACGAGGTCATGCACTGCTCAGCAGACTTCAACTCGAACAAACGATGAGACTGGACCGTTACTCGGTCGCATATCATAATTCACGGGAAGCAACCCAGAAATGCATGACAGCTACACTAGCCACAGCGCCACAACCGGAGCTGTTGTCCGAGAAGGGAGATTCTTTCCCCGCGGCCCTACAGAACTTGGCCAACGGCCCAAATCGTGGCTGTGTCGAACACTGCATGTCTCCGATTGGATCACCTGACCCACCATCTCGGCAGTCGGAGTCCCAACTCACCAGTTCTCCTTTTTGTCTTGTCACCTAAACCATCGTCAGCTGGATTGTCAGTACCCTTCGCGAATGGGATTGCCGCGTTGCAGATTGATCGGCGGCATTCTGCACACCATTTGCAATTGCACCCAACCCAGAGGCGAAAGAGAGCCGACGGCCTGGGCTTCCGCTTTCGCTCCCGTTGCTTACAGGAAACGCAATTGGTGTGGCGTCGCGGGCGTGTACCGGCTGTGGCTTGCTCAGGTGTCACGCTCACATACGTGGCTTGCGGACGTGGACCTCGTCGATCTCTTTGACGGGGATTGGGCTTTTGCACAGTTGCGAGATGAGGCCTCACGGGTGAGCATCTGGCCAACTCGAGGCCGAGAGTGCGCGAGAAGCGAGGAGAAACGAGAAGAAAGGGAGCCAAGCGGAAGCGCGGGAGGGGAAGCGAGAATGTACGTATAAACATTCCCCCATTACGGGGCGCGTTGTCGAGATACTCGTGACCCTCGGAAACATGGTCACATGATGTCCTCGCCAAGCACCACTGCTTGGAGATGTTGAAAGCTTCGGTGGTTTTCGTACCTTTACTTTGTGCATAGCACTGCGTCATACAGGGACCGTGAGTCAGATTTGAGCACCACAAGGACTATTAGAAAGGGGGGTATAGGCTTCTGTATTGGGACTCGCATCCACGATGACAGTCAGTCGCGTAAGGATTTGTCAAGTCCAGTTTCCTCACTTGATCGTGTAGGTTTTTACGATGAAGGCCCGAAAAGCCCGGGACGTAAGGAGACGCTTCCGGCAGCCTACGCTACTATTTCTGTGCCTTAGCTACCTGACTACCCAACTCGCTGCCGTGGTTCTTCTCACTGCCAGCGCTTACTGCCAACGCAAGCTCCGGATCCTCAGGTCCCACCCCGCTTCCGTCTACTCCGTCGGACGTCTGTCGCGCCGTGTGCGTGTCGGCGAGGGACGTCATCAAGCTCCGCAACACCCGGTCTCCATTTCAGGTCGGGTTGACTTCGCGCGTTTCCGACGGCCAAAAACGTCACAAACTGTCATTTGATCTCTTCTCGGGAACTTTTGTTGGTCACGGACCGGCCAGGCGGATAGGTAACAGAGCCGTCTGTGACTAACAGACATGCGCGGCATCACTAGGTATCTAGGTCTGATGGAACTTGGCAAAGTCATGGAATGACAGATTGTCACTATGCGGCCTCGACGGAGTTGTGTGGGATTCTGGAAATGGACAGGATCGCAAGTGTTGCTAACGCCGTGGCCGAGGTATCTGTCGCAGACCGGCGATGCAGTAATGCAGCCCAGACGAAAACCCCGAACACACGATCTGGAGATACCGGAGGTTTGAATTGCGGGCATTCCCGGCGGATAAAAAGTACGTATGGCTGTACTGCGCAGAACCGGGGAGTTTCGGACGGATGGGATTACTAACTGCGAGCACCTAGCCCGCAATCCGAAGTCCGCCCGCGCTGCTTTGGAATCCGTTTTTCCGCTGGTGTGGTTTGTGTTGTGTTCGAGCGGGCCGAGGGGGCGCCATGCAGCGGTGGCTTGCATCGCACACGCCCTTACGCCTTCTAGAAGTTTTTTTCTTCTTTCTGTCTTACCTTCGATCGAGTTGGTCATCTTTGCGCCGCTGTGCAGCGTCAAGCATCCGCGTCAATAGCGTCGGTAGCAACCCGATACGAACGACAAGGTCAGCGCCAGCGAACGGATTACATCGTTGGACAGTTTTTTTTTTAAAAAAAAGAAGAAGAAAAAAAGACAACGTTCCATTCTGATTGCGCGCGACCAAGGAAAGATTTTTTTTTCTTTCGGAGCGAAAGTGAGTCCAACGCAAACATAGGCACTGCCGAGAGGGATAGGGAGAAATGCATACCGCATACCAAGCAAAGCATGGCATTTTTGTTTCACGGTGTAACTTTGGTGGGTCCACCCGCCTCGTTTCCCAGCACACACACTGCCACTGCAGGCCAAACACTGTCAGAACTTATTACCTGGCACCGATCTCGGCGGATACGGCTGGCGGGCGACATTAGTTTGAGCAGTACGTGAAATGCGAGCTTGGACGCTTTACATGACGCCGTCTTTTGGGTTGTCCCACTTAAGGGTCACACAAGGAGGGGAAAGGGAGAAAGAAGGATCACAGGAAAGCTGTGGCAGGTATCACAAGCCGAGCCAGTGGCCAGTCCATTCGTCTGCTCCTCCAAAACAACAGGAACAAGGTCGGGTACTTAGGCATGATCGTCGAAAGCACTGGTGGCTTTGTTGTCGCACCGGAAGGGCCCGAGAAATTCAGCGTGCGACCTGGGTGCCACCTGAGTACCTGTGGAGTACAGACTACGGAATTCAACGCCTAGTCTGCGCCTGCGTCTATACCAACGCCCAGGTACAGTTCCGCAAAAAGGAGTTGGGAAAAAAAGTAGGTAACATGACACAGAACGTGTCGAAGGGCTGTCGGTCAAGCCCGTCCATAAACACATCACACTTCCGAGGTCATGTATCAGCGACACAGGGTATTAACCAAGCGGTCAGGAACGTCACATGGAAGAAGCCATGAAGATATGACAATATAATCCGCCAACGCAACGTGGTTGCCGCGTACCTGGACCACGAATCCAGTGTCCAAAACACGGCATTTCCGCGTGTGATTTGATGGAGCCCCCCTTTTTTCCCTGGAAGGATGCCCGGCCGAGCACGAATGGGCTGGCTACGTGTGTATCAAGCTATTTTAGTGTAGTACCCCCTTGCTGTAAACGGATGAACAGATCTCTTAGAATTGAAAGAAGATTCCAGGGTTCTGGCGCAGTTTGTGTCAGCGGTGCCTGAAATGTGCCATGTGTGTTGTGGTTACAAAATGCGGAGTCAAACTTCCGGGATCTCATCCGACACGGCCGTGCGAGGCGAGGTGGGGCGGGACCTCAGGGAGAACGCTTACCACGTGGGAGTGGGACCGATGGAGGTGCCGAACCGATGTCCCCGGGTAGGTAGGTAGGGCAACGGGTATGGGGCTATGGAGGACGGAGTGATGTTGGCGTTTGGTTTGGGGCCAGCGCGGTGGGAGGCGGCAACTTGAGTTCGTTTTCAAGGGTGTACCTAAAGTACACTACAGTACACAACACCAGGTATCGGACCCGCTGAAAAGGTTAGGTGGTGTCCAAGTAATAGTTGACCCGTCAGTTGCACTCAGGCCCAGGTCCCCGCCGGAATCTGTGATTTTTTTGGCTAAGGTGGTGTCACCTAGGTACCTAGTCACCTGGTGTACTTAGGTACCTAGCTAGCTAGCTACTCCACTGTTGGCCCCTTGTTCAGCTGGACGGGCTACCAAAAACTTCCGGAATTGCGTCCCGTCCATAACCTGGTGTGTAGTCTGGTGTAAATGTGCAAAACCTTTGGGGAACTGGAGTTGGTAATTTGCTCTTGAGGCCTCATGAACAATGAATAATGACTACACTAGGTACCACATCTTCTCTTGAGGTCGCTCATATGTGCACTCACCAAAAGCGCACTAAGTACCTAGATAGACTTAGTCACCAAGTATGTATAGCTCGCGGGAATGTAGGTTAGTACCTAACCGTGACAGATGATAAAACGTTTGAGCTAGCGCAGCAACCCAAACGCCCACGCAGATGGCCGATGCAGTGTGCACTAGTTTTAGGATGTGTGTACCTAGCATAGTCAAGATCTCTGGGATCTACACTAGGTAGGTGGGCACTCTACCAAGACCGCGACCAGATTCACCAGCCAGTCCATTCTTTACAATACAATAACCAGTTATCCAGCTGCGAAACAAGACTGGATACACTATTCTAGTACCGACTATTCCATACACGGTAAAATAACCACCTACGTGCATGCGTTGTTAACAGGGAACGTGGGAACAAATGCAGAGGCCGCCTCCCCCGCGCCGCGCCAAAGAGAAAGAAAAAGTGGGGGAGGGGGCACATCGGCCCTCCCGGACAAGGGGTGGGCCAGACTGTCGGTCTCGGGTGGCTGAAGGCGTTGCGGGACAGAATACCAAGGTAGTGTGCGACGCACTGCGTCCCGTGTTGAAAAATGTGAAATCATTTTTAGAAATATGCAGTGATAATTTTTTTTTTTGGAGGCTATATGAAATGGAATGAGTGGTAGGTAGGCAAGCGGTTGACAAAAAAAGAGAGCCAGCAAAATTGGCTTGCAAGGTTCCTGGCACGCCAGGTACTAACAGTTCCAACATCTTCTATCAGACCACGCTCTTCTGCCTATAACATCACTATTAGAA
>Ga0247765_1000085_pt1 | contig 69839 bp, 50 predicted proteins | sample UWRJL106311C6_FD_179949 | JGI IMG/M metagenome (GOLD analysis project Ga0247765, IMG submission 179949) | Plant litter microbial communities from Arlington Agricultural Research Station in Wisconsin, United States - UWRJ-L106-311C-6 | ecosystem: Environmental > Terrestrial > Plant litter >... | reverse complement strand
TCAAAAAAAAAAAAAAATCGAGAAAAAAAAAGAAAGGATGACAGAGGCAAACTTTGACAAGCATTTCCCCCGAAGAAAACATGTAGATTAAAAGGAAACGGTACCTGGATTCTCGGTCGTTTACCACGTGCCTATACCTTGGCGACTGCTAATGATTGCCTGCAAGAGGATGATGCTACGGCCAAGAGCCAAGGGGGGCTTTGGCGTCTACCAGAGGTCCAGACCACAGTACCCGCCAATTGTTTTTGTAATGCCCTTCATGCTGATGCAAGTATCTAGTCTCTTTTTTAATCTTTCTCAGACAAAACATCTCTTTTTAAGTTCGGATATCTCCGCGGAGATTTTTGACAATTTTTTTCCCTTCGTCTTCTTCTTCTTCTTCTTTTTTCTTCCCTTTCCCATCTTTCCCCAGTGTTGAACGGTTTAGGCTAAACCTCCGGTGCACCGGCGTGACAGGTTCCACTCACCCGACACACCGAGCCATCGTCCCCCCAAGGCCCCCCTCCTCCCCAGTTGAAATCCTACCTTCGCCGCTCACTTCCGGTATAAGTGACGAATACTAAGTCCATGTTCCCCCCCGAAACAAGAGGAGGATCCCCGTACGTACGTACCCCCGTCGGGGCTGCAAAGCAAAAAAGACAAGCAAAAAAGAACAAAACGGTGCGGTGCAACCTTGGCATTGCTACCGCGCATCCTTGGCACATAGTTATCGAGAGTCCGGGCGTCAGCATTAGTTACATGATTACATGGGAGAGATGGAGGAGGACAAAGAGGTTGCACATCACAATTTCTGATTGGTCTTTTGCAGGGGCGTATGGTCTGATACTTGCTGCAAGTGCTGCTGCAGTGCACGCTGCAAGTTGACTACAAACACGAACTTGCGCCTTGTGCCTCTTTGCTAAGATCTTCACCACTTTTGGGTTCAACGAGCATTTGTTGCGCGAGCAGTTGAGGCATGGCTTATCACGCTTATCTTATTATACGGGCAGTGCATATCATATCATATCATACCTAGGTAGGTACCTATCAATCTCGGAGGAATGGAGACCGGGGATCCGCATCTGAACCAGACTGGACTGGCTCGACTGGATTGGACTGTTGGTTAGCTGCAACCTGGCTAGTACACTAGACTTGACGTTTTGTCTTGTCAATGCAACTCAACTTCATGTCAAAGTCCGTGTCACTTGCGCTGCGTCGGCGTCGTCGTCGGCAGTCGGCCCGAGCCATTTTGATGGGCAAGACGGGTGGTGCACTGGCACTCTGGGGAGTTGGGTTTTCAATGTTGGTTGCTAAAACCTGGGTCAGTTCGCACATGCAGGGTTGGGTTACACTGGCCATGGCTCTCTGTGGGTAGGATATGACAACTGCAGTGATGAATGGAGAATGCAGAGAAATGGAGCTGAAACACATGGCATGAAAGTGAAAAAAAAAAATGATGAAAAAAAGAGAGAGAGAGAATAGGGGATGACAAGCTTGAGCCATGTCATTTTTCAAGACCATTCCCACATCTCATCTTCACGCAACAAGATTATCTTGCATCCCATATTATCTTCCGTAGAACATCAACAGAATCCTTACTCGGTTTTTCAGATCCTACATCCTACACATTTACCAGACGTAAGCCTGTACCTCTGCTCCACTCCACTCCACCCCACTCCACTCCAGCACAAACACAACGATGGACAAACAACTCGGATCTACCGGACCTTACAGTACCTTCCCTTGCCTTGCCTTACCTACCTACCTACCTACCTACGTAGTAGTTTTTGGTCTATATTCTATCAATATATTCTCGGCTCCTCCCGTATGTTCTGCCTGTGCCCCCCCACATGCCCACATGCAATCGCAAATCCCTACATATAAGACCATTTTCCGTATTAGGAAAACACTGTTTCTCGCTCCAGTCTGCTGCACTGTTCACCACTTGCATACCTTAGATATTCACCCATTCACATAGACACATTTCACAGATAGAAAAAAACCCTTCCGTCTAGTCTCACTCATGTCATGTCTAGTCCGACATCACTCCAATCACTTGCAGCAGCTGCAGTAAAAATTGAACCAATTAACCAATAAACGCAAAGAACACGCACTGTCCCGTCCAATTAAATCTACGCAGTGGAAATCCTAGCGAGCGAACCAACGATCGATCCAGTAAGGCTCTCTCCTCTTTCCCTCCTTTTCTATGGAAAATTATGTTTTTCCCTTTTCGCCTTTTCCCTTTCCATTATTAAGCCCGAGAAGGAAGAGGATGATGACGAGGATGATGACGAGGATGAGGACGAGGAGCGGCTGGTTGTTAACTCCGAGTTCCGAGATCCAGTCCCATATCATGTCAGACCAGAACAGACCAGACCAAGGGGGGAGCATATTGAGTTGGATGAGGTTGACAAGTATATATATATATATCTGGTTATGATTTCATTTTCATTTTCATTCTCATTTTCTCATTCTCATTCCGTTTCATAGACAACTCGGAATCCCAAAGAGTCTACTCAGTTTCAACCTTCTTCCATTTCACTACATAAACTTCCGTCCATCTTGTTTTCAAGGTATCTCCTCCCACAAGAAAAAAATGGCAGCCCCCCCAATCATCTTCATCACCGGCGCCAACACGGGCATTGGCTACGAGGCCGTCAAGGCCTTCATGGCTTCCCCCGAGGCTTACCACATCATCCTCGGCAGCCGGAGTGTCTCCAAAGGAGAGGAAGCTATAAAGAACCTCAAGGACGAGTTCCCATCTAGCAAGACGACGCTGGAACTTGTCCAGATTGACGTCGCGAGCGACGAGTCCATCGATGCCGCGTACAAGAAAATCAGCGCTGGACACGATCATATTGATGCGTTGGTTAATAATGCTGGTTCGTTTTTCTTTTCTCCCCTCCCACTCTACTTCTTCTCCTCCCCCTCTAGTCATTCCCATCGCCCATGATTGGAAAACTGAGACGAAAATACAGGCGCCATGTTCGACCACTGGCTCGGCAAAAACGACGGCAGCATCCGCGACACCTTCACCAAGGCCTTCAACGTGAACACAGCGGGCGCTCACGTCGTAACCTACACGTTTGCGCCCCTCCTCCTCCGCTCAAAGGCAAAGAACCCGCGCCTCCTCTTCATCACCTCGGGCATGTCTAGCCTTGAAGGAGCAGCACCAACCTTCACCCCCACCGCAAATGCACACCAGTTCCGCGTGTCGCAGGGGTGGCCCAAAGCTGAGGGTTTGCTACCCATGGGATATCGAGTGAGCAAGGCAGGGCTGAACATGGCCATGTTGGGGTGGCATCACCAGCTGAGCGGGGATGGCGTCAAGACCTTTGCTCTTAGTCCTGGCTTTCTGGCTACGGGGTTGGGCGGGACCAAGGAGCGTATGGCGGCTATGGGCGCGGGTGCAGCGCCGCTTGGAGGGCAGTTTATCAAGCAGGTCGTCGATGGCGAGAGAGACGAGGAGGCTGGAAAGGTGATTACTCGCTTTGGCGTACAAGCATGGTGATGGATGTAGACTTTTCAAGTACATGCAGATCTATTCAAGTTGTCAGCTCGCCGTATAAGTCAGTCAATATCCGTAGGATGAACAAGAAAAGGGAATATCTTCAACAACACCTCAACCATAACCCCACTTAGCCACTCCCAAATAAGCATCCCCCCCAAAAATGGACCATCTCCGAAGCATTGCATATACTGAACACTGCACCACTGAATCAAATCGGGGACGGCCCGGGTCCGGAAGGAAGCAAACGGTCCAGTCCCGGCTAATCTGCACAAGCAATATCCCTCTAATTACCGGGACACACCAAACCGCAAGTCCGGTAACCCGTTCCTGCGTCGGCCAGAGCAAAAAAAAAGTTGAGGTTGGGGGAAGGCGCGTAGCCGTTTAAATGCAACACCCGCCAAGAAAGAGGGCGATGAGGAGGAGACACTGTCGACTCAACTCCAATCCAGTCCTGCCCCATTTGATGCACGATAGTGTGGCAACATGTCGAGGACAAAGTCGAGCAGGCTCTTTGCCGCTGCGGCGGCGATAGTTGTGACAAGTGTTGTCGCAGGTGTAGACGGTCTGTATCTTGGAGGAGGGTTGACAATCCTGTCGAATAACCGTCTAGATGGTAAGTAGTAAAACCCGCCAGCCCCTCACCCAGTGATAACTGACTAACGACACGACACAGGTGCTGAAAATGACGGCTCTGCCGCCATCCTCATCAGCCAGCCGAGTCAGTACTCCTCTGCTGTGACAGCATGCAACCTCCTTGGCGAAACCCTCTGGAGTCCCGAGAAGGCCAAGTTCACCGATGCGCTCAAGACGTCACTCGCCTACCAGATCTACCAGGGCATCGCACCCAAGGACCGCATCTACTGGGTATCCAAGCTCTCCGACTCGGACGACACATGTCGGGGCATCGACGCTGGCGGCCAGGTTATTGATCTCGACTGTCTGAGCGAGGTGCCAACGCTCTGCACGCAGTCGGCCCCTATCTCGACGCGCAACTTCGCCAACAACTCGCTCTCATGGCAACTCTCGCACTTTGTCGGCAACAAGCAACTGACGGGATACCGTGATTACCACACCTTCAAGTTCCGGGGGGTGCGGTTTGCCGACACGCCCAAACGTTTCACATACTCGCGGGCAGCAAGCTTTGAGGAGAGCGGTGAGGTTATCGACGCCACCAATGCCGGCGCAGATTGTTCGCAGCCCATCGGCGAGGTGAAGAACGGCAGCAGCGAGGACTGCCTGTTTGCAAACGTGTGGACGCCATATCTCCCGCGGATGGGCGATAGCAAGGCCAAGAACCGTGCGCATCTCAAGCCCGTCATGGTGTACTTGTACGGCGGCGGATTGGCTTCAGGTTCGGGCAAGAACCCCAACACGGACGGGACGAACCTGGCCTCGCGGGGTGATGTCGTCGTCGTGTCGGTGAACTACCGCGTCGGGTCCATTGGTTTCCTCAACCTCAACGATGGCGTGCACAAGGGCAACTACGCCGTCTCGGACTGGATCAGCGCGCTCGAATGGGTCAACAGGTACATTGAGTACTTCGGCGGTGATCCGGCGCGGGTTACGCTCTTCGGTGAGTCGGCAGGTGCTATGGCTACGCATATCATGCTGGGGGTAGCCAAGGCCAAAGGTCTTTTCCACCGCGCAATCATGATGTCGAGCCCGGATGGCTACCCGGCCGAGGGAACCATTCTCAAGTATATGGGCTACGACACACTCGAGCACAATTACGAGACCACGACCAAGTCTGTCCTCAGCCAGGCAGGCTGTCTCAACGCAACCGATGCCGTGGCTTGCCTTGGGCAGCTCAGCGGTTTTGAGCTCGTCAACCTCACGACCAACGCAAACGGGCTCGTGATCGACGGCACATACCTCACGTACCGCGAGCTTGTCGTCAACCAAACAGCAGCTAGCCATGCCACAGGCGTGGCCGTCATGGTCGGTGTCAACCGAGACGAATCGGCCATCGACATTGCTGCCGATGCTTACCCGGCCGCCAACGACAGTCTCGCGGCCTACTTCGACGCCCAGGTATCGCGCCGCATGCCCATGCCCGACAACGCATCCTCCATCCTGGGCCTGGAGAAAGTGGCCAACGTGTCCATATTTGCTGGGCGGAACGTGAGCAGCGCAGCTTCAGGTTTGACTCCAGCCCAGATCCTTTCCACCACGGCTCGTATCGCTACCGACGCCGTCTTCACCTGCTACGGGCTGGCAAAGTCGTACAGTGCGGCCAAGCACGGGGCTTGGAACTCGACCTACTTCTTCTCGTTCAACCGCACCTATTCTCAGGCAACGGGTTACACACGGCCATGGTGCCAAGCACCCAAGACAGTAGCACGTCCGGATGGCGACCCAGATGCCGACTACCTCAAGTGCCACGCTGGCGAGCAGATGGTTGTGTTTGGGACCGAGCGCAGAGGCGGCTTCCCCGATCGCGACGGTTTCGATGTTCCCTTCATGCAGCTCGTCATTGACTATTGGACCGCTTTCGCCCGAACTGGCGACCCAAATCCCCAGCGAGCCTATCTGGAGGCCAGGGGCCACACACACACCTTGGAACAAACGTCCAAGACGGGGCAGTGGGATAAGGTCGATGCGGCAAATCCCACAATGAGATTGCTACAGTGGAACGGCGGCCAGGTCCCCTTTGCCGAGGGCCATGTTTGCAGCGCCTTGGGCGCGCCGCTTGACGTGTTTGAGACGGGAGGGAAATAGGGGGCTGTTTGGCACGAAGGGGAACAAAGGGGTCTCGCAGATCAAGAACAAGCTTTTCCACTTGTAATCCAGGCCAAGCAAGGCCATGTTTTTGGTACCAACACTTGTCTCAGTGATGTCCCTGCTGTGCCGCTCGTTCCCACCGAGTAGATTTTTTTCTTCTGCTTCGAAAACCAGGGACCCGGCGCTGCCCGTCCCGTCCAAAGTGACTGGGGATCAAAGCGGCACACCGCGACCCACGAGACAAGCCTGCGGCAGGCAGCAACAGTGAGGCGAACAGGAGCTTCAAGGCTTCCCCTTCGGGATGGGTTGGGCTCTGTTGTGCCAAATAATGACGGACAGAACATAGCTGACGCCGTTTCAATTCTAACAAAGTGATCCAACATGAGATAGAAGCTGAATTTTGGTGATGACTTGTAAGCTAAAATTGTCGGATGAACGTCAGCTCTCACTTGCATCAGACTATTGGGAGGCTGCGCCCAACTGCCAGTTCACTGCCACGCATAAAACATTGGATGGATCTTCAGGGCAGCCCGGCAACAACCAATCAGGGAATTACTGAGGAATCCACGCTTGCCAAATTCGTGACTTGTCTCTGACGTTCTCTGCCGGGTTTCATCGATCATTTTTTGATGAAGGGTGGTGGGTTGTGGTAGGGCCTGCCAATCGCGGGGCACTATCCCAACCTCGGGAATCGGGAGGATGCTAGTGTCAGGCCTGTCAGGGTTCAACCCGCCACAGCCGCTGCCAAGCGCCGTTGACGCAAATCATGAGCCCTGAACCAGGACCCTCATTAACGTTAACGGGATGTGCAAGCCACGATCGATTCCTAGTGTAATGGGCAGTTGACCCCAGAACATGGCCAACACCTGGTCGTTAAGTGGAAGCCTGGCGACGACCTTGTGCGAGATGTCCGGGACATGGACCAACTCCAACTCCGTCACAGACCGAACTTCAGCTCTATCAAGGCCCGGCCTTGAGTGTGTATCGCGAGACGTGAAAAGGGGTTGCAATGAAGTGTCTAAGTTCGCTGTGCCGTGAGGTCGACGTCTCAATGCAGATTTTACCGGGTTTGGGTTCGGGAACTTTCGAGGGCCGCCGTTTCGCCATGAAGTGCGTTGAACCCCGCATCGAGATGTGTGCTTGCTTGCTTGGAGGGGTCAAAGAGTGACAAGCTGCTTCGAGACATCTATGCCGCACGTCGTTGATGAGTTGGCCACTAGAATTCGCCGCATCCACCCCAAGTCTTGGTTCGCACAGTATTGGTGGTTTGATCAACGCGATGGATCCCGGCCATCGGCAGCAATGCAAAGGCGAGCATCCGCCAAGAGATCTGCCTGTTCCGTGCGCTGGGGTCAAGCTCCTCCGCAGGTGAGTGGGGCTAACGTTTCCACTGACTTACACGCCTGGATGTATATCTCTGGAGCTCCGAACGCGCACCCCGCGCAGCACCATGTCGTGTTCAGTCTCCCAGGCGATAGCTAGTCACTCCCTTGCCATGATAGTATCATGTCGACATAATCAGCACAATGGCAGCCACGCCCACTCTCATTCACGGCGGTACCGCTCCACTCGCAGCTCTCACCACCGTATTCTCCCCGCCATGTCCGACCTCCTGGCTTCTCACGGGCACAATAACACCCACTCAGCTTCCCGTATTCCCTCGGCCATCGGAAGGTTGTGACCCACCGTCATGGGGACGAAACCTCGATGGGGGCGGGTTTCAGTACTATTCTCCCGCAATCTGCCCGCGGGGCTTTTCGGTTGGGCCTGGATGCGGCCTTGCTTCAACCCGGACATCGGAAGGGTTTCCGGCCGTCGTTCCCGGAGAGACCGTCGCTTTTTGTGTGCCTACCGGTATGGCTTGTACGACCGATTTGACGGGTTTCCGAGGCGGCGTTTGGGGATGGGCCAAGTCAGGAACCGGAGCCGCCGCTGCGGTAACCGTTGGCCCCGCAATCCAGATCAGATGGGCATTATCTGATTTGGAGGTGCTCGAAACACACCCTTTGACCCCGGGCCAACGGCGTCAAGCTGTTGCCACGGGCACGGCCGAGAACCCACTCACAAGAGCCGGGAGCAGCGACGTACCATTGATGACATCTTCAGCACCAGGAAACCCCAGCAACCAAACGGGAGCGGCCCCGAATGAGCCGGAAGAAAGTAATCAAGGCAGTTGGCCCTTGGACAGAAACGCGACAGCATTCCTGATTGTCGTCCTCGTGGTACTCGTAAGCCTCATCGTCGGAATTCTCTGCCTCGTCGTAATCCGACGTCACAAGGCGGGAAAGTTGACCGGATATCCTGCCATCATCATGGGCCGGCTAATCCCCAATCACCCCCCCAACAGCCATGGAAAGTCGAGCGGAAAGATGATCGAAGACGACGACGACATTGAGGGAGCACAGCTTGGATATACCGTGGAGCAGCCCCCTTGCGAGCTGGAAGATGGCGCGCCTAGAGGCAGTGTTGTAAACCCGGCTGAGTTGGATGGATGGGGCGTTGGACAACGGCCAAAGAGATGGAGCGGCGTCCCGCAGAAGCCAAGCCGGACGCTTCACAGGAATCCATCAGTATTGTCCCATCGACTGTCACCGGTGAGGGAGGTCATTGAGGAGGAAATCGAGAAACGAGTCAAGTTGACGGATGCCGGCCGGATCGTGATTTCGCAAACGCCTATCTTGCGAAGGCCCGAGCCGCTGAAGCATTCTCGGACAGTACCACCCGCGACGCCCTCCATAGTCAGCCCGTTAAGCCCCGAATATTCGGAAACAAAAGTCAGATTCGGCAATGACGCTCGGGCGTGGTCTTATTGGAAAAACTCGGATGCGGCGAACTCTCGAGGCGTGATCTGAACGAGCTGCATAAGTCATCTCGGAAGCAAAAGAGGTGGTGTGAAAACCGTTTGCAGAGCCACTGTCCAACACTCGACGCATTGTCCAGTCGGAAGGCCAGAACTCAGCCGAACCCACTAAAAATGGGGCCACAGCGGCCACAAAAAGCAGGGACGACCCCGCAAATGGAGCTGTCAGTGGCAACGCATTCCTGCACGATGACCTCGCGCAGCGGGAGATCATCGGTATGTCGTTATCTCTCCCACTCGTCAGCCCATTGGCATGATGATTGGGGAGTCGGCTGGAATCTGCCACACCAAGTAAAACTCAATTGACTTTCCATCTCCGCTCTCACGCACATCCCGTGGGTTCATCACACGACCAACGTCGGTCCACGTCCCCGATATCCGGACTGGAACCGAGGGGTAGATAAAATCACCACCGCCTCCCGCTAAAAAAGTGCATATCCACTTCCAACACCACAAAACGACAACACAAACATCCGATATAACGCCATGACGACAGAAACAACAGCAAATACCACCACTACCGCCAACAACAATGATAGCGGCGCGCCCGATTTATCATCACCACAATCGAGCCGCGCTGCCGCTGGTCCAATGCAAATCGACACCGTCGGTCTCACCCAAGATCTGACCGCCCCAACCGGCCCAACCTCCCCACACTGCGCCGCCGACGCAGCGCGGGCCATGCACCGGGTTGAGTCCTGGCAGCCACGTCTTGACCGGCGCCAGAGCTGGGACTCGCAAGAGTACAAGCACATGCAGCAGAGCGCAATGCAGACGCAACTCGAGGGCGAGAACAAGCCCGGGTCAGGCTTCACCGAGCGGGGTTGAAGAACGAGGGAGTAAAAAAAGAGGGGCTTTCCCGTCTGTCACACACACCTACCTACACATCATGACGGTATAGCCACGGCAGTCGACTAGAGGGTCGACAATTCAGTTCACTTTCACTTCCGCTTCTTTTCACTTCACTTCTACATTCGTTGCTGTATTATTACAATGAACTGAAGCCGTATCTGCTTGGTATCTTCATTAAAACCCGATACCCCAACTAGCTACCTTCAACTATGTAGCTGCGAGAAATGGGGACGGAAGTGGAGGACAGTCAGGAGGAAAATGAGACATGAATTGATGAATTACTTGCTCTCTCCCCCATTTCCACCTCGTCCCACTCTGCTGTCATTACTCCTCACATTGTTACCAATCAACAGGACTAAGACTTGCAAACCTCAAAGATGGGTTGATACACATATGGAGAGAGGATAGCCTATCGCAATACAATACAATACCGTAAACAAAGCCATAAGCGTCCCGTCATACAGTTTCTTGACTTCAACACGCAACTGCCGGCTCCAGATGATCGCGCCATTCCCAGATTACACACCTAAACTCCCCATCCTAGACCTAACAAATCTTCCCACAAAAAAACACAAAAAACATCGTCATCCTAGTGTCCATTCCTTCAAAGCCCTCTGTGGCCCTCACCGTCGTGCCCTCCTGTGCGAAAGTACTCCCCTACAACTCCGAGAGAATAGGATATACCGGCCACCCAGGCGGCGCCGACAACTAGCCTCTTGGGAAGGCTGCTTCTCTTGTTCTTGGTCTCCTCCTTGGGTCCGCTGAACACTGGCTCCTCTCGGCGAACATCAATGCCAGATGGAAAGCGTGGCGGTGGCAGGTCATAGTTCACAAATCCAGTTGGGCTTGCAAACCGACTGGCTGCGATTGTGTAGTCTCGAGGCCCCCCTGTCATGTCGATTGGGTTAACTGCAGGGCGCGAGGGGATGGGCTCTGGCGCTGGAGTCTCCGTAACAGTAGTAGATGCCGCGGCAACGGGTACCGCAGCGCTAGTTGGGAACGAGTCTCGGACCTTGCGAAAAATGAGAACATCTCCAGCGCCAGACACAATTTCGAAGCCTTGAGACTGGAGGGGACCGAAATGTGGAAGAAACTTGGAAGGATTGGAGACGCGAAGTAGGACTTCGGCCGGGGTGAGTGGAGCGGCGTTGTCCGCAACAATCGACGTCGTCTCCGCAATATCGATGCACTGCATCGTTGGGTCGTAGACAAGAACTTTGTATAGAGTTGGGGCTGTCTTGGTGACCTTCTTTGGCGTTTCCTGGTTCAGTTCCAAATTCCCGGCGTTGTGCCGCTCAAGTGCTGGTTGTAAGGCGTGGGTAGGTCTTGGAACCGGCGGCTGAGCTCCTTGGGAATCCGAAGTCCCAACATCAGCTGTGCTCAGATCTGCGGGCAGCAAAGATGGGTCCGTCCCAGATGCCTCAGATTTCCAGGACCGAGAAAACTCCTCCGGGAAATCACGCGCATAATTCCCAGTCAGGCCACTCTCCTTGTCTTTACACAATCTCCCCTTAGATTGCTTGAGGGCGACGCTGGTGTCCGCGTCCACGGCGTCAGAAACTGCAGCAGACTGTGCCATGAAGCTGTCAAGAATTTTTCTGTAATCATGATTCCTGTCTGGCGGGTCAGTCGACACTTTCTCAGAGCCATATTCGAAAAGTGGCTCCTCGCTGAGTGCTCGTTGGAGGGGTTTTCCATCCAGTTCGTTCCATTTGAAAGCTCCGTACTGCTTCAGCTCGGACTGGCCACACGCTGGCTCTTCCGGTTCCACCTCCGGTAAGCCGTCCATTTCCGCATGGCGCATGGCACCATATTCTCGCAACTCGACAGCGTTTTCATCTCCTTGACCTTCCAGAGGAAAACGGCTCGTCTCAGAATCCTCGTACCCAAATGCCTCGTGGTTTCCGAGGTCGGATGACTCGCTGCCATCCTCCGTTTCTTGGGCGTATTTACCGTCTGGTTCGTGACTGTGAGATGGGTTGTGGTACTCATGAAGCTCATCTACGCTGGGTGCGGATTCAGCATCATCACCGGAGTACCTGCCATGTGGTTCGTGGCTTTTGTATGGCTGGTAGTCTGATAACTCGGTACGATGAGCAGATGGACTTAGATCACGTTCCGCATACTTGCCATTGGGTTCATGGCTGAAATATGGCCGACTGTAGCGTGCCAATTCAGACGCGTCAATATCAGGCTGGATATAATCAGCAGCATATTTGCCATCCGGCTCATGGCTCTGAAAAGGCTTGTATTTCGCAAGCTCCTCGGGGTCCATCGCTGGACCGATAGACGCGCCGTACTTGCCGTCCGGCTCGCACGACTCATACGGCTCGTAATTTGACAGCTCCTCGGCCCGGCGATTCCACATGCCGCCTTCAAAAGGTGCTCCTTGAGTTTTGGAGCCCGGCCTCTGGAATTCTGGATGCTGTGGCGCAGAGTTGTGTCTCCACCAGCTTGTTGGCGATATTCCCGAGTCTGGTGCGAAGTTGTCGCTGTCAGGTTTGCCAACATTTCTGTCACCAGCCTTGTGTTTGCCGCCAGAGTTGATATCAGAAACATAACTTTCACTCCCCAATACTGGTTTCCTAGCCGAGATGTCATCCAATGTCTGTTTCACTTGCGGCTCATGAGCCTCGGCGCCCGCGTACCCGTCTGATACTGATTGTTTGCTGTTTCTCCCCATGAAAGTTTCGGGGAGAGTATCGATACCCCACGCTTTCCGATCAATGACAGGGGCATTTAGAGATGAGAATCGAGACCTGTAAGCTTTGAACGTTCGTGAAAGCGTCTCTCCGCTCTCGCCCGAGCCACCAGAAGAGGTCGCATCAGTTGAACGTTTGGGAACCTTCCGATTCGTGATAGGATCAATGTCGTACTCCAGCTCAACTATAGGCTCTTGACAGTACCTGCCGAATAACAAGTTCTCGAGGGGGGCTCGTTCGGCGTCTTCGATGTTCTGTCCTGGTCGCACCCCTTCAGGGTTGTCCGGCGTTCGGAACGAGGAGCCCGTATTGCTATCCTTTGACTTGTGATTCTTGCCATCATCATGCAAATAATCACGAACAATTCGCATGAAAACACCCCTGGCGTCCTCGCCAAGCAAGTGTTTAGAGCCATCCGTCCCCCGATTGATCTCCATGTATTTGTATCGGAAGCACCGGCCTCGGCGATAGACATCTCCGTGCCTGGATTCGACTTCTGGGTAGTATATCCATGGGCGACCGAACCGGAAAGCTCGCGCTTGTTGGTATCGAGAGACCGCGTTGCTTCCAATCAACCTCGCGACCAAGTGGCCGGCCCTGGTGTGTTGTTGGGTAAGGCATGATCTTGAGACTAACATGGCGGTGTAACTCGGCTGTTTGAGCGAAGGGGTAAACGAATGAAACAGGTTGCGGAGAACCTCGGTGTGACACTTCAGCTTCTATTAGCTAAAAGCGCTACAAATGGGAAGACTAGACCTAACGAACGGTAGCAGGACAACACTTCAACAAACCTGAAGGCACAAAGCAGCCAAAGGCCGGAAGTCCACGGGTAAAGCCGAGTTTTCCTGGTGGGAAAAACTCTATCGGAAGTGTCCGGGACCTACGCGACAAAGGAAGGCGCTTTGGGTGATGACGATATCATGAGGGGACTTCGTCGAGGCGCGTTTCGGGCGGGGGTGTGGGTCATCAGCCAGCAAAACCACAAGCGTCATCCCCGGGTGAAACTGCGAAGGCAGGCTGGGAAAACAGGTAGGAAAAAAAATAAACGAAGGAGATGGGAGCAGCGATGGAATAGAACAATGCAAGTCCTGCTCTGAGAGGGAGACTTTTTCAATGAAATGTCTTAAGATGTCGGGGATGCGGGGTCCAAAGGCTGGGATCGGCACCGAAGCACCGCTGACCTCCCCAAGCTCCCCCACTGCGGGGGAGACTTGATCATCAGCGCCAACTCACACTTGCCGCGTTTCCAGCGGTTGGTATCGTGATACCTATGTAACAACAGACAGCCGTGGGTGGCACAACATGCTCACGCTATTCGTCAGCGGTCAGTTTAGGTGATGGGAGAGTCTAAGAAGCAGCGACTCGCCATGTCTTCTGCTTGCAGGGTCAACCACCTGGAGTGCTTCGAACCTGCGCCAAACCAGACTTTATTACGGATAGCATGAAGCCACACGCGGTACACATCACGGGTTCCTAGCCAAGCTGCCTGACATGGCCAGCTCTTGCCCCGCCGTTTTGGGCGATGGGTCCGTTGATCACCACAAGCCCCGCTAACTACGTCATTGCTCAGTGCAGCATTTGCGATAAGACTGGATTACAGAATCGGCTCATCCCAGGGAGACACGGGGAGATTCGCAATGCGGCGTTTTTTTGCACGTAGATCGCTGTCCGTAGCTTTAATCCGGCGTTTTTACTTGCAACCTTTATTCTATCGAGGCGTCCAAAGTCACCATGGGCTGTATTGCTGACCAGGTTCCGTTAGTTATCTACTCAGCCCCGAAAAGGTTGTTAGTGCGAGTCTTTCCCGTGACAACAGACAGCATTCTGGAAGTTATCGGTATTTATCAGCTATTTACTCGGAAAGTGTTAGCCGCTATGATAGAACAATAAAGGTCTCTCTAAATGGACAATCTCCTTGTCGATGCCTTGTACGTGCTTCATACGAAGTCCTTCGGTGGCCGATGACGGCGAACCAGAATTGGCTCGCCGAATGACAACAATGCCCCACTCACGTGCTGATGGTTAAAATTGTTGCCCCTCGCACCAAATGTTGCCCCACCAAGGTAGCTTGTAGCTATCTCCAACCTCGAACTGCCCCTTCCAAACCACCATGAAGCGCTCCGCAAAACCAACAGGGAGCGCCTCTGGCGGCTTTCGTGGCTTTGGCGCATCCTCCTCCTCGCCAACCCTGTCCTACATCACGCCGCCGCCTGACCTTTCCGGTATCCCGCAGAACATTGTCGTGCCGTTCAAGAACCTCTTGAAAAAGGATAGTACCACAAAGGCAAAGGCCCTGGATGAGATTGTGGGCTATGCACGCGAGCAGCATGATGGGTCAGAGCTTGAAGAGGCAATTCTCGAGGCCTGGGTTAGAACCAATTCCAAGCAAGCTGCAATTTCCTAGCTGACCCGCTGTCGCAGGCTCAGATGTACGCCCGAGTCTCGATTGACAATTCCCGCCGAGTTCGCGAACTCTCCCACGTCCTTTTATTCGAGTTGATGAAATCCGCCACAAAACGTATGGAGAAACGGATTCCTTTCTTAGTAGGACCCTGGCTTGCTGGCACGTATGATCGAGATAAGGTGGTTTCCCGGGCTGCAGGGGACGGGCTCTCGTCTTTCCTAAACACCAAAGAAAAGGAGAGAAAGTTCTGGGGAAAATGCCAAGCTCAGATCATGGATTATGCGACCCAGGCGATGCTTGAAACCCCCGACACTCTCAGCGATGCGCGATCCAGCACCAAAGAGGACGCACTGTCGAAATATTACCGTGTCGCCAGCGGCAGCCTTTCACTCATTCTGGGTCTCATAGACAAAGTAGACTTGGGAGAGTTGGAAGAGAAGTTGGCGCGTTATCTCAAGATCGATGCAGTCTGGTCTATGGCTGCCGCAGAAGAGACTCTCGTGCGCAAATTCTTGTACCAACTGCTACAAGTTCTACTGGAGAAGAAACCGGCGCTGGTAAAGCCTCAACTCGGCCAGATTGGCCGGATTCTTGTTTCCGACAGTCTTAAAAGCAGCCAGACGGGTTCCTCTACGGAGCTTCTCAGGGCCTTAACCAAGTTGACCCAGGCTTTTCCGGAGGTCTGGGGCACTAAGACTCACCCATTACAACGGCTGCGTCTATTTGTGGAAAGGGGCTCTCAGAACGGCTCTATGGCCTACTGGCAGGAATTGAACCAGCTGTTATTAGTACTACCGCCCAGGGAGACCTCTGCGGACGTTGCTACCGCCTTTCTGAAAGCCTTGAGAGCTGGGGTTTCTGGCAGACTGGAACCTCGCTCTAATGCGCTCGCGGCATGGGGCTCTTACCTCGGCGCTTTTGAGAGGTTTCTGGCCCTTGTCAACCCTAAGGCGAACTTCCTCGAAGACAACTTCTTCCCTCTGGTGCGGCAATATCTTCATCCAACTCCCGAGCATCAGATCTGGACCTTCTCAGCAGCCGAATCATTGGTTCCAAAAACCTGGCTAGCATTATCGCGGCACGCTGACCCTGAAATCGGGGAAGCGACTGAGAGTGAATTGGACAAACTTCGCATCGCGTTGTTATCAAGGATGTCTACTTCCTTGCCTGAAGTCTCGAAGGAGTACAAGAAATCTCAACTCTCAGCGGCTAACGAAAGCGAGCGCTGGTTCACCTTGGTGGCCACAACTCGGGACTACGTTGATAAGCAGACAGGCGAAAGCGCTCTGACTACCCCTCTACGGGATGTTGTCATGGCCACTGCTACCAAAGTCCTCGTTGGAGCTGCTGACCTTCTCTCCAGGCGGAATTACAAGCCATTTGGTGTGGCTGCCAGTATCCAGGCAGGCTTCGCCAAATGTCCCGAACTTTGTGATACAAGTTTAGTCGATATGCTGTTTCCTATCTCCAGCGAGGAGAAGGTCGAGTTTCTGGTTAACTCGCCATCTCTCGCATACCTTACGCCTTGCCTTGACAGGATTGCAAGTCTGCATTCCGAGCGTTTCCGGCCAATATGGGAGGCATTGATAGACTCGGCTCTTCATGCCGACTTGACAATTTCGCCGACGGCACTCACTCTTCTTATCTCACTTCCTAACGCCCAGCCGTACACACGGGCTCACGAGAGGCTCCAGAAATCTCTTTCTTCCAACTGGCTGACATGCGCTGAGGGTCATGGAGCGCCATCCTCATGGGATCTTTGCAACGCAAGCTTAACATATCATGCCGTCGCTGAAGTGTCGTTGACCAGAGTCATCAGTGACCTTATCCAACATCTAGACCAACCGCAAACACGTGATTCGGCGATGAGGGCTCTGGAAATTATCGTCAACTATCACCCCACCGTAGTGTCGCAGAGTCAGGTCCACGTGGAGCTTGTTACGAAACTGTTAGGCTTGACAGAGATCGAAGATAAGAGTGTCTCTGCGAGGGCAGCTGCTCTCCAGTCCAATCTAGATCAGAAGTCCACAGGTGATCGACCTCTGGTTGGGATCATCCAGAGAAATCTGGACGATGCCGGGATAGCATCCATTGGGTATGTTGTGGAACTAGCTCTGGTAGAGATCATCGACTGATATGCAACAGGCTTGATGTTTTAACACAGCGGGCATTGTCGGCGCTAGACACTGGATCAGCCGGGCTGGAAGATCTGTTTCCCAACCCGAATGCCTGGCTTGAGCAACTATCTATCTTCCTCCGTAATCGGCCCAACCAGTCGCTATCCATTACCAGTGACATTGGTGGACTTTACTTCTTGGTGAAGGGCCAACCACTCCCGGCCAAGCTCCTTCCGAAGAGAGATGCGAAAGGGCGCTCGATACCTGCCAGGATGGCCATCTACACAGCTAATCTTCTCTCTTCTGGAATTCCACTCTCGGTCATCCCTGTGTCTATGCATGCGGAGCTACTGTACCTTTTGTCAATGACCTCGGAGCTTGCATCGGATCAACTGACAGTTCCAGGGGATGGTGGTCTATGGAGCGGCATCTCAGATTCTGAAAGTATCGCGGCAATTGAGATTCAGGACCTTGTCACCCGAAGCCGAAAAATTGTCAATAGCCTCGTGGAGGGGACGCCAGAGTGGGCCGGCCAAGGGCCCTCATCCGCCACAGTAGTCGGCCATTTCATCGATCTCGCTCTTCAGCGGTCTCAGTCCCTCAGTACCGCAGCACTGTACAGTGCCAAGGTGCTCAGCAGATTGATACAGTCACTGACTGAGGCGAATGGCCGCCCTGCAAAGCTTGACGAATGGTTCAATAAGCTGGGGTTCCTGAAAGCGACACCGGAAACTGTCATGCCTGCAGCCGCATGTCTGGTTGGGTTCGGCGAGATCCTCGTCTCCTCGGAACCCGTAAAGGTGCTATGCAACCGCCTCGTCAGTGACATGACCGGCTTATCTCCCAGCCAGGAGAAAACCCTGTGCTCAATCGCCTTGCTAAACGCCTGTCTGTCTGTCTATGTTAATACACGAATACCCGTTGATAACCGGAGGCAGACCTTGGCTCTCAAGCAGCTGACGTCTTGGACAGATACTCCAGGCGAGATCAGCAGCGGGCTCGCTTCCGAGACTTGCAAGGCAATTCTTCGCATCTTGCCTGGTGTCAAGAGTGTTTACGGCCCATATTGGGGCCAAGCCATCGACTACTGCATTCTTCTCTGGACGATGATGGCCTTCGAAGATACTGCCGCGGACAGACTTCCATACGTTTTCGCCTCCCTCAAGTTGATCAACGGCATCAAACTGGCCAGCGAGGACGAGGAAGCAAGCGACGATTTGATAGATTCTCTGAAAGAGCGGGCTGAGGACATCAACAGAGCATTGGCTCAACTTCTCAAGCTCACCACCGAGCCTACCCAGCCCAGCCGAATAGTTGAATCTCTCCTCGCGAGGATGGCGGATGGGGTGGAGCTTGAGCGCTATGGTGACCTCTCCGACTTCTACCAATTAATCGCCTCAGAGTCGAGGGATATCCAGACCGCCGCATTTAGAATTCTTCATCGTGCGATCACTGAGGCCCAGAAGCAGTTGTCGGTCGACATTCTGTTGGAAAAAACAGGTACGTTTTGCATTCCGACAGTCAGAGGCGGTAACTAACCCGACCAGATGCATCCCTTCCTGACGAGCTGCTTGCAATCCTACAAGACGCTCCTACATTAGAGGCTTACCCTGAAGATCTTTTGGTCGAATTTCCAACCCCAATCCGCACATACCTTCTAGCGTGGCATCTCGTATTCGATGCATATAGCACGGCATCTTTGAGGCTTCGAAACGATTATTCTGAATGCCTAAGGAAGTGCGCTGCTATGGAGCCCTTCCTGAACTTCATGTTCGATGTTCTTGGTCATTCGGCCGGTCACGAACTGAATCTGGATAGGGAAGGATTCAGCCAGAGCTTCATTCGGGAATACGACATTTCTCTGGCTAAGACGGAGCCCGATGAGCGCAGCCTGCACTGGCTACTGATCAACCTACTATACTTGACCCTGAAGTACACACCAAATTTGTTCAGGACATGGTATCTCGAATGTCGCATCAAGCAGACCAAGAATTCGATAAAGCCGTGGCTGATTAAATACTTCTCGCCGCTTATCATCTCGGATGCCCTAGATGAGGTAGCTAAGTGGGTCGAAGAGCAGGAGGCCCCAGCAGATGACGAGCAGGAGCTTGTTGTCAAAATCAGCAAAGCTGCACGCGAGGTTATAGCCGAGTACGAAGTTGACGAGGAGAAAGCAGCCATGGCTATCCGTATACCAGCCACCTTTCCTTTGGATATGGTGGAGGTTGTAGGGATCAACCGAGTGGCAGTTAACGAGAAGAAGTGGCAGGGGTGGCTCCTTTCAACACAGGGAGCTATCCAGTTTGGGAATGGAGGTATTACGGATGGGCTGTACACATTCCGGCGTAACTTCATTGGTACCATGAAGGGCCAAACTGAGTGCGCCATCTGCTACTCGATCGTCTCCTCGGACAAGAGGCTTCCCGACAAGGCGTGCGGTACCTGCCACCACTCATACCACCGCGTCTGCTTGTACAAGTGGTTCCAAAACAGCGGGCGGAATTCATGCCCGTTGTGTCGTAACCCGATCGACTACATTGGATCTGACACAAAGCGGAAGACGTGATGTAGGTATATAGATAGGTAGTTTCGGGGGCGGGAGGGGTCTCCTACTGAAGGCCCAGCGAATGAACTCAAAATATGTCTCCAAATCCATAGTCCGTCTATCTCCGGGGATTGTTTACATGTGAGTGAATATGGGTATCCCACATGAGCAAAGTTTCTTCAGTGCAACACCCACCAGAGTCCTGTTGACACTCAGGTTGAGCATCAGTGCTAAAGGTCTCTCGCGATAGGAATCTCCAGAGGTTGGGGTGTACGGAAACGGCGGAACGGGGGGGGATACGAGAGGGCAAGAGGCAAGGAGGCTTGCGCGGGTTCCTCTTTGTTGTCAGACCTCCCTCGTGAAAGAAACAATTACGGGCCGCCAGACTAAAATCATCCCCAAACCGGGTTCTCAGACAACAACCTTTGGGCGAAGACGCGAGGTGGCGCAAGCGGTGGTTCTCCGCGTTGCATCGCCCCAGACAAAGACGACAGTATAAGAAATGACCCAGTAGCTAGCTCTCAAGCTCCCCTTCCATTCCCATGAACACTAGCAGGAAGATCGCCAATCCGGTAGGATTTCAATCTTCATATTTGTCAAAGAAAACCCCCCTAATCAAGGATGCTCGGTAAGCCCGTCCTCGCTGTTGTTGTGCTCGCTCTGCGGGCCGGCGCCGCCACAATCCCCATCGCGGTTGGTAGAAACGGCCTCACCTTCACGCCCAACACGGTCACAGCCACCGAAGGAGATGTGCTCGAGTTCCGCTTCTGGGCGCGGAACCACAGCGTCGTTCAGGGAACGTGGTCCACGGGCTGTGTGCCCGAGTCGAACGGCGGCGGATTCTTTTCTGGATTCTTCCCCACGCCTGAGGGCGGACCTAACGTAGGAGACCACCCCATTCATTTTGGATCCACCCGGCATGTATCCAGGCAAGTCAACTGACGGGAATAGAACAACGTCTTCCTCGTGACCGTCAACAACACCGATCCCATCGTCATTTACTGCTCGCAGAACACGGGCTCGCACTGCAAGAACGGCATGGCAGCCGTCATCAACCCTTCTGGCTCGAGTAATCTGCAAAACTACCTGACCCTGGCCAAGAGCGCCTCGACCGCTCAGTCGCCCCCGTCGGTGTTTGGAGGCATTGTCGACCAGCTCTCCAGACCCACGGCGACCTCGGGAATCCGGACGACAACCCGAATTACAAGCACAAGGACTAGAGCCACCACTGCAACGGCCAGCGAGGAGACAGAGACGGCGACCAGTACGGAGTCTGCAACCACGGCGACATCGACTGCGGGTTCGGATGCTGAGCGGGTGGGTGTTTCGTTTGCAGCGGCTGTGGCAGGAATTATTATGGCCGCTTTTGTTTAAATTTCTTCGCCATGGTGAAGTAGGAATTTGGGGCGTGTTTGGTTTGTTGGTGTTGTTGGTGTTGTTGCTGTGGTGCTGAACAGGGGTATCTGGATAAGATTGGTGTAAAAAAAAAAGGGGGGATTGAGGGGCATGAAAATGAGCAGGAAATGGTGACTTTAGGTGAAATCCCCGACAGATGGTTAGGTACGGAGTAGCTTATTTCCAAATTAATGCGTTGCAGAACAGACGCCACAAGAATGACCTCACTGAGATCTTGCCATCCCAAAGTAAGCCAACCTACTGACATGAACGACATTTCATCTCATCATGCCAAGACAAGGATGTTGCCGCTTCAGTCTGCGATGTCGGATGAAGTTCGGTGTGGTGGCTTTTAGTAACAACCAACGCCAGGGGTCCAGGACGCCCACTTCGGGTGCATATCTACCGCCGAAGGGAATTTTAGACGGAAGCAGATAGCGGTAATCAAAGTCGAGAAATAAACAATCGAAATCGAAATCGGCAACATTCTCCGTTGGTCAGCCCAACAGCAGAGTCAAAAATTGCCATCGCTCGGCGAGTTTCGGTGATCAGGGAACTACCCTGAAGCTGAGTGTAAAGAACCAAGCCACATGGCCCCGCGTGGCCCCTCCACCTGCACAACCCCGCGCTTTGATTGACTCGGAGGGCGTGCCGCGGCATTGGTGACATGCCGTTCGCTTGGACACATCCGATAAAACCCGCTGAATGCCCGGAACCAGGTCTTCTGGAAGCGTCACGTCTGACCCTCCTCGCATGACGTCTTTTTTGCCTTTTCCCTAAAAACGCCGCAGTAGAAACTCTCAACGATTTATCGTCGAAAAATCGACAGACTCCGCCGCCCCTGAACCTAAGCATAGACCACGAGGTTGAACCCTGAATCCGCTTGAACGGCCGTATTTAGCGACACCTTAGTCCCTATTACGTATCCCATTGTTCTGTGAGATCAAAGACAGGGATCAAGTCCGCAAACCTGCAAGCAATCCTCGAGCCCTTGCGATCGCGAGACCTCCCCCGAGGATTTTCTCTCCCGAGTATCTACCTATATCATGCATAACGATCCCTAGCATCGATTTTCTTTCTTGCGATTCTGCAATCCGAATTACCAAAATGCGCCATTCCCGGAACCTGGCCGCCATGAGGAGCGCACTCCTTCTCCCTTCCAAGTCCGCGCGAAGGATACCCGTCGATGTGCGTCGCCGATCAATATGCACAGCGTGCAGGCTGGCTAGGAGTCAGCAGCAAACCTCGGGGATCCCATTAAGTGTCCGACAGTCGAGTCGGCCGAGCGTCTGTGTTATACTCCCAGCGACCTTGACGGCGGGACAAAGGCGGAGGGCTTCAGTCGCATCCGCGACGATTGAAAAGTGTATGAACGATGGCGCGCATGCCCCCTACGGAATGCGCACCGGCTTACCACTTACCCAGTCAACACTGAGGATATAGGCCCGATCCAAGAATATGACCGGCGTGTTCAGCTCGGTCTAATTCGCAACGATGAGCACCAGAGGGGTGAGTTTCTAGTGTCACGCGACCACATGCTGTCCCACGCTGGTGACCCGGGTGCTGATAGTGGGGTTATACAGGTATCATACAAAGCTTGCAGCACCTGCACGAGGAACTCAGACACTACAAGGCGCGGTCTGTTGTGCACCCGACCGTTGAATCGTTGAAACCGTCCAAAAAGTCTATCTTTTCGTGGCTCGGCGGAAGCTCCCAGTCACCGATCCGGTCAATCCCGTCCGATCTTCCCATGGGTCTCTACCTCTACGGCGATGTGGGCAGCGGCAAGACCATGTTAATGGATCTCTTCTATGACACACTGCCAGCAGCGGTGCAGTCCAAGACCCGCATCCATTTCCACAACTTCATGCAAGACGTGCACCGGCGACTTCACAAGATGAAGTTACAGTATGGCAGCGATGTGGATGCGGTGCCCTTCGTGGCGGCCGAGATTGCCGAGCAAGCCAACGTGCTCTGCTTTGACGAGTTCCAGTGCACAGATGTTGCCGACGCTATGATTCTGCGACGGTTGCTCGAGTCGCTCATGTCGCACGGCGTGGTACTGGTCACCACATCTAACCGGCATCCCGATGAACTGTACAAGAACGGCATCCAGCGCGACTCTTTCATCCCTGCTATCCAGCTCCTCAAGCGCCGTCTCCACGTTATTAACCTCGATTCGACCACCGACTACCGCAAGATCCCTCGCCCTCCATCCGGCGTCTACCACACCCCGCTCGACGCCCATGCCGCTTCCCACGCCGAGAAGTGGTTCCGCTTCCTCGGCGACCCAGACACACCCGAGCCCCATCCTGAGATCCAGCGTGTATGGGGTCGCGAGATCATCGTCCCCCGCGTCAGCGGGCGGTGCGCCTGGTTCACTTTCGACGAGCTGATCGGACGCCCTACGAGTGCTGCCGATTACATTGAGCTGATGCGGTCGTACGATGCCTTCGTAGTGACCGAGGTGCCGGGTATGACGTTCCGGCAGCGCGACCTGGCGCGGCGCTTCATCACTTTCATCGACGCCGTATACGAGTCACATGCCAAGCTGGTCTTGACGACGGCGGTTCCTTTGCAAGAGCTTTTCGTATCGCGAGCTGAGATTCAGGAGTCGTTGATGAAGGACGGCGACCAAGCCCGGTCAGTCGAGGATGTTATGAGCCACATGATGGATGACCTCGAGCATAATGTCGAGCAGCTGTCCAAGTCGAACCTCTTTACGGGAGATGAAGAGGCTTTTGCTTTTGCGCGTGCGTTGTCCCGACTGAGCGAGATGGGGAGTAAAGAGTGGGTTGAGCGGGGTATGGGTCTGGAGAGCCAGGGTGGCAAGCAAGAGAGGGACAACTGGGCGAAGACGAGGAGTCGACAGATGGAGGATAGCATGTGAGGGGGCATACCTACATATACCCGGCGTGCATGGACGGGGCGCCTTTTTTTCTTTTTCTTCCACACTGAACATTGCTGGATAGCGATGGCTTGGATATCAGCGACTTTTACGATATATGAGGTTCCCGGCGTCACACGGAGTGGATAAGCATGACGTACCCTGTATGATGAATAAAAAAAAGTATCATTGGGTTCCATCCTACGGTTTTGCCATAGCGAATAGGTATACTTACCAGGCATTTTATATATATAGAACGCCCGCACAAAACCTGACAATTCAGTAAACCCCTGGGATCAACACCCACTTGACATCCCTCTGATACTTTCCCCACTGCTCGGGATACTTTTTGACCATGTAATCATTCAGCAGCGGCACCGAAGCCGCGGCAAACTGATACGCATGCCAGGCCAACACGACCATGGCCGCTGGCCAACCTCCCGCCGCCAACCCATAACCCGTCCGCCACAACGTGTAACCCCCATAATTAATATGCCTCGCCCAGGCCCACAGGCCTGTCGTGCAAATCTTGCCCTTGTTCTCCGCCTTGTCCTTGAACGCCTTCCGCTGAATCTCCGAGGTAATCTCCACGGCCATGCCCACTCCATATAGCACCGTTCCCAACGCCATGGGCAGACTGATTTCCATCCCGCCCGTTCCGGGGATAGTTAATCTCGGTCCTCTTCCCAATGCCGTAGAAGTGGACACACTCAGCAGGAGTAACGAAGCCGCGGTGTTGACGAAGCTATTGTACAGCCCTACCGCGGTAGCCGCCGACACGGACATTTCTTCTTTACTAAGATACAAGAGCCAGAAGATATGTTTGGCGGAACTGCCCGTGGCCATGACGAGAAGAATGAGGCGGGAGAGGGGGAGATCGAAAACGGAAACGGCATCGAGAGCGGTTACGAGCCCGGCGGACCATGTTGAAGGGCGGTAATCGCTGAGGAGATGTCCGTGGAGCGGAATGGACGAGATGTGTAGCTTGGAAAGAAGGGTGGTGCCCCAGGGTCGGGCGAGGAGTTGGAATTGTAGGAAGGGGTCGAGAGCGCGAAGGCCGATGAAGGTCGCGGAGCCGAGAGGATTGGAGGTGTATTTGCCGCGTTGGATGATATCCTTCGGCCCTCCGGAGGACCCGGACGGGCCGGAGGATGGTTTGGAAGCCATTTTTGGAATTTGAATTGGTTTATAGGGAGAAGAAGATCGAAATTGGTCTTGAGAAATGCAGGTGACAATTTACGTTCTTTGGTTGTTGTTGGTGTTACTCAGGGTGGTTAATAAGGAGCGATGATGTCACCACGACATCAATCTGTGCTGTGCTGTCTAGTGTCTGTGAGTTGCGAACCACTGCTAATAAGTTTATATATGCTCCAAACCAGTCCGACTTCTTCGCATCAACGAGGGGTAAGGCCGCAAAAGATTACAAAGCACGGTACGGGAGCACCGTCAGCGAGACGGATTGAGCAATAACCCTCCGAGGGGTTTCGGATCCGAGAAACGAAAGTTTCGGTTCATGCACTTCGCTAATGCTACCAGGTAGCTTCAAGTTACTGACTGGCATCAGAAGGTGTAGCAACCCAGAGAGTCTAGAGAGTCTAATTTAGGTCTACGAATACCTAGGTATAGGTATGCTTGGGGGCAGGGTTGAAAACAATGAGCCGGGAAATGTAACAGTTCTGCAGGCTGAGATGGACAATCTACACCCTTTTAGGAACGCCAAACACTGCATCACCACAACACGCACAATGATAATCTTCGGTGATTGCATTGCACGTCGATCAAGCCCCGATGTTGAGAATGCGCTCAGCTGTGCACTAGTTATTGCCCTGGCAACTTTGAGCAGCAAGGCTGGTACCTGCACTGCGTGGGGAGTTGTTAAAGTGGATGCGTCCATTCATCGGAATTTTGGTGGCAATTTGCCCAGATGCTCACGTGCAGCCCCAGATTACGCTAACAGGCGCCTAGGGCTTGGCTGTATCCACTAGCGTCTCTGATGGCAGCTCAGCCGCTGTTATCAGTGTGGGGTGGCCCCGAAACAGCTGACGCATGCGGAGCTCAGCTGCCTGCCCCCTCCGGTACTTGAACCCTCTTCTCCATCAGCTTCTTGACTCTGTCATCACACAAATCATTCGTCCGAAGAGCCCATCATGAAGCTTTCCAATACCGCCCTTCTCGCACTACTGGCTCCCGCCAGCGCCCGCTTCATCGAGCACGACGAACCGGATCGCATCAATCTACTTCCCAATGGCGTGCCCGAACTCCCCAAGAACACCCAAAAGTACCACATCGAGCTGTCGCCTGGGAACACGAGATGGGTGACTGAGGACGAAAAATGGGAGCTGCGCCGCGACGGAAAGCGCTTCTTCGATATCACCGACAATGCCGACCTCGGCGCTCTTCGCGCTCTCCGCGCTTCCAAAACCGCCATCTTCCCCAAGAAGCCTACACTGCAGAAGAAGGTCAACCCCTTGCTCGACAACTTGAGCAAGAAAGAGATGGAAGACCACCTTACGATCTTCACGTCCTTCCACACGCGCTACTACAAGTCTGACTATGGGCGCCAGTCGAGTGAGTGGTTGTTGGGGCAGGTCCGTGACACCATCAAGGCCGCTGGCGCAGATGGCCAAGTGAAGGCGGAACACTTCAAGCATCCGTGGGGCCAGAACAGCATCATCGCCACGATCCCTGGCAAGACAAATTCGACCGTTGTCATCGGAGCACACCAAGACTCGATCAACCTCTGGCTGCCAAGCGTCCTCGCCGCGCCCGGAGCCGACGATGACGGCAGCGGCACGGTTACCATTCTCGAGGCTTTCCGGGTCCTCCTCCAGTCCGAGGACATCGTCAAGGGCAAGCACCAGAACACGATTGAGTTCCATTGGTACAGCGCCGAGGAGGGTGGTCTTCTCGGCAGCCAGGCCATCTTCCAGGCCTACGAGAAGGCCGGACGGGATGTCAAGGCCATGCTTCAGCAGGACATGACTGGTTTTGTCACGAGGACCCTCCAAGCCGGCGAGGTCGAGAGCGTTGGTGTCATTGTTGACTTTGTCGACCCCAACCTGACCGAGTTCATCAAGAAGGTGATTGTCGAGTATTGCGCCATTCCCTTCGTTGAGACCAAGTGCGGCTACGCATGCTCGGACCACGCTTCAGCTTCCAAGGCCGGATACCCTTCAGCGTTCGTCATTGAGTCGGCATTTGAGTATTCGGACAACCACATCCACAGCACTGATGACTTGATCAAGTACCTGTCGTTCGACCACATGCTGCAGCACGCGCGCCTGACGCTTGCATTTGGTTATGAGCTGGCCTTTACCGACTTTGCTACTTTGGAGAAGGAGAACGAGGATATGGGGGATTTGTAAACATATGGGAGCCCACGGGTGTTTGGATATCGGCGTAACAGGATTTGGACAGCACAGTGACGGATATGAATACAGCACACTCAATAGTCGGATTTGCAGCGATGACGACAGACAGCTTAGATACAAACGGACAGAAACATAGGGGAAATTTGATTTGGTTCAATCGCTGCACGGCTGCATTCTTACCTTGGATTTGATGCCGCGGCCAAGAATGGCCGAGTGGTTGTGGCAACTTCCCCAACTCCCCTCACCACGAGCACCTGACGTCATGAGAACCAGCCAGCAAGCTCAACGTCAGCAAACTAGCAATGTTGGACGTGTGTTCAGATATGATGACAAGTTCAGCAGGATCTATCATCAGCCTCAACACCTATCATTTTCCTTTTTCTTTCATTCGTTGCACCTGACAGTTTACAGCATCTTTAATCTGCATTGCGGCTCACTCTAGTCAAGTCTTGGCTAAATTGATGAAGTCCTCGTGTCTTACAGCATGAAAAACGTCATACCAGTAGATCAGATTAGCGACCGTATCATCGAGCTGTGCACATCGCCGCACAGTGTATCATCGCTGCTTGCCGAAGATGCGCGCTTAGCTCCTGGCGATGCCTGGGACCAACTTTATGGCCATTGGAAAGCACCAAGACGAAGCGTCGAGAGGAAGCGGGAAGGGGAAGGGGAGAGAGAGGACAAAGCTTCAGAGGAGGAGTTGGAAAAGGCGGCGAGGTGTGGGAAATGGGGTCCGACCAAGCCGAGTGAACTTTTCCTGAGAATCTACCATGATGCGCTCTGCACTTTGGAGGAAGACCCTGCGAATGCGGTGGTCAGTCCATCGCTCATGGGGAGCTATGGGGTGATACCCCTAACTATCGTCTCGGTGTAAGTTTTCCTCCTCCGGTGAGTGAGACTAGGCAAGGTAGACTAACAATGATAGTATACCCGATATTGTCCGGCACATGTCGAACCTAATCGTCCGAGCTGAGAGGGAAGTTTACCTGGCTACCAACTACTGGCAGGACAGCGTCGCATCCAAGTTCATCACCAACGCCATGAGGGAGTTGGACCGTCGAGCAGGCCAACGCAGGACCCGAGTCGTATTCAAGATCATCTACGACCGCGGCAGCCCCAAACAGCTTTTTGAGCCGCATTATTATGTTCCGGCCAAGGAATACAGCGGGAAGAATGTCGGCCTCCCAAGACCGGAGGAAGTGCCCAATATTGACCTGCAGGTCATCAACTTCCACAAGCCACCAATGGGGACATTCCACGCCAAGTACATGGTGGTTGACCGCACGGTTGCTGTGCTTCAAAGCAACAATATTCAGGACAACGATAACCTCGAGATGATGATCCATCTTGAAGGTCCCATTGTCAACTCATTGTATGACATGGCCCTGATTTCGTGGCACAAGATGCTTGACCCGCCCATGCCTAGCCGGGATGCTCCAGCCACGGACGGAGAGATCAGTTCACCACCTGATCAGAATGGTGTCGGAGTGGCAGCGGCAGCCAAACCATCAAGCAGACAGCCTATCAAACCTCAGCATGTCCCCCCCGAGCATATCCTTCCTGAGCACACCCTCGAGAGTCCACACTACGATATCGACATCGCTGGAGAAGTCGCCCGTTCCGAAAGCGCCCTCGCCCCCAAGCCCAACGAGACACACACGCAAGCCGTCACCCGCCTGCTCAACCACACAACCAACCCCGGCTTCCAGGGCAACCCCGCCCCTGAATGCCCGCCCGAGTCACAAATGACCCCCTTAACTACCCATTCTACTTCCAACCCATTTCCCATGGCCCTAGTAAACCGTCCACCCCACGGCCCTCCCAACCACAAGTCCCTCTCCGTCCCTCAAAACGCCACATGGCTTTCTGCTATCCGTAACGCCACCGAGTCAGTCTTCATCCAAACTCCCACCCTCAACGCCTCCCCGCTCGTCCCAGTCATTCTTTCCGCCTGCGAACGTGGCATCCACGTAACCTGCTACGTCTGCCTCGGCTACAATGACGCCGGAGAACTCCTCCCTCGTCAGGGGGGACATAACGAAATGGTCGCCCATAATCTCTATTCCCAACTGTCTCCAGAAGGGAGGAAATACCTGCACTACCACTGGTACGTTGCCAAAGACCAAACCCGTCCGCTCGTGCAATCGACTCGGAGACGAAGCTGTCATATAAAGCTCCTTGTGGTAGACGGAAGGGTAGGGATCCAGGGCAATGGGAACCAGGACACGCAGAGCTGGTTTCATAGTCAGGAGATAAACGTTTTGGTGGATAGCGAGGAGGTTTGTCGCGGCTGGATGGAGGCGGTGCAGAGGAATCAGAACACGGGCGAGTATGGGGTGCTAAGAGACGATGGGGTTTGGAGAGATGGGGAGGGAAAAGAGGCGGAGGGGGTGGTGGGAGTGGCTCCAAAGAGGGTGAGGGCTTGGGTTGGGGGGATGGTTAGCGCAGTGAGAAGGGTGAAGGGGACGGGGGGGTTCTGACTAGTGTAGTTTTGACGGTATGCTGGTAATGGAGCTAATGGTAAAAGCACGCTCGTAATACCTAACATGGAACTCGATCCCATCTCGTAGTTATGACCCTGCGGTCTGCAAACCCATCAACGACTTGCAATAACAGCCTTTCAAAGTCTTAAAGAACCGAAATGACCAACGCCCGTATCCGACTCTCAACCAAGCCCAAGAGTACCAGTCATCAACACCACCCAAACCTCTCATTCGCAACCCACTCCACCTCGTCCTCTCCTTCCTCCCCATACCACATCAGACTGGGAATCCCCCCTTCTTCCCTCTCTACGGCTTCATATTCCATTCCCGTCTCTCTTAACAATTCCTCTATTCGTTCCTCCAAATTCCAAATCTGCACTTCCCCAACCCACCAACCTCCCCCCTCTTGTTGCGCAACACCCAACACCCCCTTTAGCCCTTGAATGAGCTCATCTCTAGGCAGAGTCCAATCTTCGACTTTAATACGCAGCACATACAAGGTATTCTTCTCTGGAAAATCCCGTCCCGCATAATAACTTCGGCTCCAAACCGCCCAGATACGCTGTCCCGGCCCGCGGTTTTGGGTAGCTGCTCCACAAATCCGGGGGGGAGTCGCGCCGGAAAAGATGTGGCTTGTCATGTATTCTTCCCGAAGAAGATGCCAGAGAATCTGCTGGTGAGTGGGGAGGAGAGAAAAAAAGGTTTTGGCTTTTTCTTCTCCTTTCTTTTCTCCCGCCGAGGGATGGTGATGGGCATGGGTGTGAGATAAACAGGATAGAGCTCGGACTCGGTTGACTAGATCTTTTCGGAGGAGGATTTCGTCAAAAGAGCAGAGAGAGGCCAGATCGTCGCGGGTGAGGGCACGGATGGGCAGAGAAAAGGAAGAAGCGCCCCCGTTGGATATCCTCCCGTTTGAGAATCCGTGAGGCAGTATCAAGCTCATCAATGAATCGCCACCACCACCACCATTACTGGATTCCACCACAACCCTCCTTCGTACCGGCAACGCCACATGGCGACTAGCAAACGCCCTCCATCCCCTCTTGGCATAAAACACCTTGCCAATATCACTATACAAAATCGAACCCAAAACTCTCTCTTTCTCTCTCTCCTTCTTCTCTCCCTGACGCAACACCCTTGCCAACTCCCTCAACATCCGATCCGCATATCCCCTTCCTCGAAAAGCCGGGTCGGTGAATACCGAGCCAATGCCATATACCACTCCTTCTTCTTGAATCACCATTCCCTCTTCGTCTTCCTCTCCTTCAAGCTGACCTTTTTTCTTCCCATCCTCAATCTCTGTCTCTGGTATAGCCGAACTAGAACTAGAACTAGAACTAGAACTAGAAAGGATAGTAGGTCTCACGGTAGCCCACACGCCACCCTTCCTCAACGTCTCACAGGACGAAAACACCCTCCGCTGACCCGGTTCGCGCGTTCGATCCGTAAGAATCCAATGGACGAGTCCCCCGTCCTCTGCGAGTGGTAGGGTCATGGCATAAGTTTCGCGAGCGAGGTATTCATCATGTGAAAGAGCGGGACCCCATTTCGGATGGGTCATGGACCAGGTTCGACGTCGTTCCGAATCCGTAGGGTGCGTGAGGATAAGGTCCGGGGAGGATTTATCGGGGAGAAAGACGGGGAGGGACCCCATTGTTTCCTGTTTTCTTTGAAACCGTAATGTAAATTTGACGTAGATATGGTTTTGATCAGATGGACGATGAGACTGAAGACGAGGATGACATAAAAACACTGGCTGGAAAGCTAAAAAAAAAAAAAAATAAAAAAAAAAAACGCCAAAAAAGTTGAGCTAGAAACTCAAGTACAGAGCCCGGACTTAAACTCAACCCATAGATAATAACTCCATGGACAAGGAGTCACCGCCCCACCCTAGCAGCCATTTTGTATTGTGCTGCCCGCCCTCGTAACCAAGGGTCAGATGCGAAGGAACATTGTGTGTCGAGACAAAACCGGCCGAGCCGGACAAACCCGGTCACCTCTTTGTTTCATTGGACCATGAGCCCGATTACCAGTGCGGAGCAGGTCAGATGGCCTTCGGCCTTGGAAGCACAAGAACGAAGGAAACGGGGCACAGGGAATCTACTCAGCTACTTTTACGTCATGAACCACTAGGTTCCTGTCACCGCCGGTGACAATATGCCATCCCTGCATCCTTTGAGGCGCCAATCGTGCATCGAGCCGGCCAAGGGAGTCCACATGCAAACACCAAACCAACCCACATTCATGTCCTCCGAAGCGGAACCGGCACTCCTCTAAGCCGAAGATATCCGGCCCCGGGCGGAACCACGGACTCTTGCCGAGAGAAGCGGGCCCGTCACCCCGTCCTTGTCATGGTGCCTATGTTGTGTGGGGAAGTCCCCTGTAAAGTCATCGGCCAGTCACGGCGTCAACAAAAATCATCACCCCAAGAGCTTCTTCCTCGATACAACATTTCTTCCTTTTTTTTACACCGCTCAAACGCTTCTAATGGTCGTGTCCGTCATCTTCCGCCCTCTGCTCTGGATCCAATTTGATCAGGGTATCAATGCGCATGATGCTGATGCATGCTTCCACTGCGCTCTTCAGTTGTCGGACCTTGCTCATGCTGGGCTCCACCACGCCCGCCTTGATCTCATCCACAACCTTGCCCTTCGTCAGATCCAGCCCGTAATTCTTGTACGCCTTCTTCCGCGCGACCGCCTTCTCATCCTCATTCGCTTCGCCCTCCTGGATGCGTTGCGAAAGGGCGTGTCTTGACCGTAGTTGCGCGACCAGGTCTGACGCGTCTTTGGCGGCATTGACAGCCAGTGTCTTTGGAATGACCAGTAGAGACTGAGCAAACTCACCAATCGCCAGTTGCTCCCTCGATCCAACTGTGCCCGCAAACTCCTCCAAGTAAATGTGTAGCGCCGTCTCGACAGCTCCACCACCGGGAACGATGCTGCCGCTCTCCAGCGTCCTCTTGACCGCGCACAAGCTGTCGTGTACTGACCGCTCCATCTCGTCAAGTTGGAAATCGTTGGGTCCACGGAGGATAATCGATGCTGACGAGTGCACCTTGGTTCCCTTGACGAGGATGCACTCATCATCAGAGATGCGCTCCTGTACCACTTCCTCGGCATATCCGAGGTAAGAGGTCTCAAACTTCTCATCGCCGTTGAGATCGGATAGGGTACTGAGCAAAGTCGCTCCCGTAGCCCTGGCAATCCGCCGCAGATCTTCCTTCTTGCACCGGCGCACGGCCATAGCCCCCTTCTCAACAAACAACTTGAGCACCATGTCGTCGATTCCCTTGGTGGTGAGAATAACATTGGCGCCCGCCTTGAGAATCATTTCCACGCGCTCGATAACCATACCAGATTCTCTCGCCCGGATCTGCTCCAGTTGCTGCGGGTCATCAACTGTGATCTGAACACCCAGTTTCATCCTCTCCTTTTGCAGGTTCATGTCCAAGACGGCAATCTTGGCGTCCGTCACGCGAGTCGTCATGGCTTGCGAGGCAACTGTGCAGTTCAACGCGTAGCCCTTGACTAAGACACTCTCCAGTGACCCCTTGCCGTGCGCCTTCAGGATATTGACAGCCTTGACCGGGTACTTAGTTTCATTCTTATTGTTCGTCGTCTTGACGGCCTGCATCGCATCGACGACCATGTTCGCAAAAAAGTCGGAATCAGATCCGATGATCTTACTCGACATAGACGTCTTGGCGATGTTGAGGAGCGAGTCGCGACCGAGGTTCTCCGCCTTGATGCTGACATGCTCGTTCATGTACTTGACTGCCTCTCGGAGCGCAAGCCTATAGCCCGTGATGATAGTTGTGGGGTGTATACGGTTTTTCATCAATTCGTTTCCTCTCTTCAGAAGCTCGGCAGCGATGAGCACAACGGATGTCGTGCCATCGCCGACTTCCTTATCCTGCTGGTGCGCAAGGTCGACCAAAATCTTTCCAGCGGGGTGTTCAACATCGAGTAAACTGAGGATGGTCGCGCCGTCGTTGGTCACCGTAACATCCTAGTTCCATTAGGCGGGGTTGGCGACTGGGACTTGGAGGGGCACCTACACCAATATCGTCCACCATCATCTTATCCAGGCCGCTGGGACCGAAAGAGCTCTTGACGACATTTGCGATCGCTTGGGTGGCCAGTACTGCGATCTGGTCAGCATGATTTGGGACTGACTCGTAGCTTTCGAGCTTGGTTGCGTCACTTGCCGTTCTGTTCCCGAATATCTGCGCCCGAGATCTTTTGCCCACCGAGAAATAGGGTGCCGTTCCTCGGCTGCTCAAACATGGAGGCCATCGTGACAATATACGCAGCGCCGAGTTCGTCAAGGTCGTCGGAGCGTCGGGGGAGTGGGGTGGTGAGGAGATGGCGTGTCGTCGTTTGTAGGCGCAACAATTTCTAGCTTGACCGTTGCTGTAGGCAGCTCAGGAACTTTTTATCGGAGGGGCAGATAATCCCATCCGCCAAATGAGAGCTTCTGATTGGTTCCAAGCTGCCAAGAAGGCCTTGGCTCAGTCCCACACTGCCCCTCGTTCTGGCCTTCGAGGTGGGAGGGACAAAGTGCGGGGCACCAAAACACTTGCCAGAGAAGCAGCCGTGTCCCCCATTTTGACTCAAGTTGCCGTTGAGTCAGTCGGGCAGAAATTGCCAATTCGCCAAACATACTTTGTATACCCTCGCGAATCCCTCCTCCACCCCTTGGATACTCGTCCTTCAACCCGAAAACCGCCACGAACCACAGCCATGGAGGAAGGCAAGGAGCAGTCTAAGAGTGCGCAGAAGAAGGCAGAGAAGCAGGCCAAGATGGCCGCTGCAAAGGCAGAGAAGGCGGCCAAGCAGGCCACTCTTCCTGTAGTTGGAGGCAAGAAGGCGGAAGACCTTATCGGCATCACGGTTTCCAAGGCAGACAATTTCTCCCAATGGTACCAGGAAGTCGTCGTCAAGGCCGAAATGATCGAATACTATACAGAAATCAGCGGCTTCTTCGTCATGCGTCCTGCTACCATGTACATTTGGAATACGATCCGCAAATGGTTCCAGGAGCGCATCGAAACTCTAGGCGTGGAGGAGTGCAACTTCCCCATGTTCTTGTCCCAGAAGTCGCTTGAGAAGGAGAAAGACCACATTGATGGCTTTGCCCCCGAGCTGGCTTGGGTTACCAAGGCGTGAGTGGGATGCAATTGAATGAAGATAGAGTGGTACAAACTAACGGCTCGTAGAGGAGACAAGGATCTCGAGGTCCCAGTCGCCGTTCGCCCCACCTCCGAAGCCGTCATGTATCCTTGTAGGACACCTTTGGATTTGTTCTACACGGTAGCTGACCGACAACAGACTACTCCCGTTGGATTCGAAGCCACAGGGATCTTCCGTTCCGTCTCAACCAATGGAACTCTGTAGTACGATGGGAAGCCAAGCAAACAACTCCTTTCCTTCGGGCCCGTACGTCATTCAGCTGGTCCAAGCCTTATTACATATACTAACAGTGACTCTAGGTGAATTTATGTGGCAGGAAGGTCATACCGCCCACCTCACTGAAGATTTCGCCGGAGAGGAGGTGCTTCAGATTCTTGAGTTCTATGCTGGTGTATATGAGCAACTCCTCGCTGTTCCTGTCGTCAGGGGGCGCAAGACTGAAGCAGAGAAGTTCGCGGGAGGTCACTATACGTACGTCCTCCAAGATTCGTTGTCACCGCTGTTGTTAACTCACTGTTAGTACCACAGTTGAGGCTTACATTCCTTCCAACGGGCGAGGCATCCAAGGTGCCACATCTCACTGCTTGGGACAAAACTTCTCCAAGATGTTCGACATCACAGTCGAAGACCCGTAAGCATGGCCTCTGGCGTTTTCTTGAACTCATTGATTAACAAGTCCCAGTAACGAGAAGGGCAAACACCTCCACGTATGGCAAAACTCATGGGGGCTCTCCACCCGTGTCATCGGCGTCATGGTGATGATTCATGGTGATGACAAAGGCTTGGTCCTCCCGCCACGCATTGCCAAAATCCAATCTATCCTCATCCCCGTCGGCCTCACCGCGAAGATGTCTGCCGAGGAGAAGGAGAAGCATCTCAAGCAAGTTGATGAGCTGCTGGCGGTCCTCAAGAAGGGCGGTGTCCGCGCCGATGTCGATCTCCGTGACGGCTACACTCCCGCCTGGAAGTTCAATGACTGGGAGCTGAAGGGTGTTCCCCTCCGCCTGGAATTCGGTCCCAAGGACGCCGCTAAGGACGTTGTCAGCTATGCCCGCAGAGATACTGGAGAGAAGGGCACCATTCCGATCGCGGACCTGGTTCCTAAGGTCCACGAGCTACTGGAGACTGTCCAGCAAGACCTATACAACAAGGCTGACGAGGCCTTTAAGTCCCACCGCATCAAACTCACCAAGTGGGAAGAAGTTGTCCCTGCCCTGGATGCCAAGAACGTTGTCATCATTCCCCACTGCCTGGTCCCCGACTGCGAGGACAAAATCAAGGAGCTGACCAAGGGCCGTTCAGACGAGCCGGCCGACACCCCTGAGAGCCAGAAGGCCCCTTCGATGGGAATGAAGAGCCTGTGCATTCCGTTCGAGCAGCCTGAGGGTCTGGTCAAGGGCGAGACCAAGTGTTTGAACCCCGAATGCACGCGTCTCGCCGAGAAGTGGTGCATGTTTGGGCGCAGCTACTAAAGGAGGCGTGCTGGCGCGAGGCGCATTCTGTTGGGCTGTCATTTTGGGAACAAAAGGCAACAGGGTGGGGCAGGGGTTAGCCCGGTCGCTTTCAGTAGGTCTGGCGGGTAGAGCTAGACGAGTTACGGTTTATGATGCTGACGTGGAGGAACCGCTCGATACCTTGAAACCTTTCCGATAGACGAATGGATTATGATGAGACCATTACCGTCCCCGTCGCGGCTCGTGTCGAAGTGTGTAACTGGAGATATGCCTTCTGCACACGACTAACCCGCCCAACGAGTTGTTCGGCCAGTTCGCGTCGTGGCCACGTCTCATGAACAAGCCTCGCAAGAAGATTCAAGGCAGCCATGAGAGCACGATAATGTCATGAAAGAATGCAAATAGCTGCTCCCAAATATCAAGCAAGCAGTGGTATCTATGAGAAATGGCAATCGACGTGCCTCCTCCGTAATAAATCCCTTTCCTCCCGCTCCCCCATACTCGTTGAAGTTAAAAAGCTCGTAGGCTGAATCTTGGGCTTAGCTTAGCCCAGTCAGCTGGATATGTAAGAAGCCCTTGTTACTCAGTCGTGCTCCATCTACCAGTCCATGGATTCCTTCTTCCTCCGCCGCCTCGCCATATCCCGTTCCGCATTTTCCAACTTCGCCTTCCGATGCGCCTCCTGCTCCAGGTTCGTCCGCCACTCGCAGTTGTCGACAAACTCGCAGTATCGGCACTTGAAGCCCTCTTCGAGCGGAACCCCGCGTGGCTCTCGCTCGCCGCGCCAGAACTGCATGTTGTCGTCGAGATAGGCGTCCAGCGTTTCTGGCTCGAAGTAGAAGCTGTTGGTGCATATGACTTGCCCAGCGTCTTGGTCGTCATCGCCGCGGGCGCGGAAGCGATACTCAACGGCAACTACTTGTCCAAGAGTGGCGGCGCCGCGGGGGAAGGTGAGCTGTAGCTCGAACTTGAGGAGGGGTAGAAGTGAACGCAGGGTGCGATACTTCATGAATGTCACGTTCTCGTGCCGGTCACCGAGTTGAGAAGGGCTGGAGACGGCGGAGACGAAGTCGGCGGTGGTATCGGTGATGTCGGTGGCACCGGAGTCAATGTCCGAGAGGACTTCTTCGTGAAGGTCGGCGATCTGGGCCATGAATGCATCGGAGAAGGTCTCGTCGGGATTGAGCCCGTAGCGTTGGAAGACCTTGAGATAATCAAGGCGGCCTGCAGCCATCTGAGAGAGAAAGCGGTGGTAGAGGAAAAGCTGGACCACGGCGACACGCACTTGCGGTTGCGAGGGCGGCGCTCTTGTGGCACGCGTCTTGACGTCCGTGAGGAAGACTGTCTTGTTACCCAAGGACAGCTGATGTTGCGAGCTTTGCGAGGCCTGGCTCCCCCGGCTGCTGATGACGTCCTCTTCAAACTCGGGGTCGGGATTGTCGTAGCTAAGACCATCGATGATGCCGTTGACTACGTTGCCATCAACCATACCCCATACCTCCAGCTCCCGGGTAAGGCCGGTATCCCTGAGAGTTCGTAGACCCTGTATAATGTTCCATATCTTCAGGCCAAAATTATCCTCCCGCTTGCTGATCTCGACGGCAACGGTGGTGAATTTTTCCCTTTCCAGTTTCTCATGGATCTCAGTACCGGCCTTCATGGCCGTCGTCCGAGTCTTCTTGCCGCGGAGACGGGTCAGGGTATAAAAATGCTGCAGCTCACACCATGAACCTGCCGTCAGGTCTGATACGGATAAGGGCTTCATGGGAGAGGTGCGGAAGCGGACCAGCGGGGACCGGAATTCGCTCGACGATGAGGTCCCCGCCTCACTCCGCGAAGGAGCATAACTGCTAGACTTTTGCGCATCGGAGAGAGCACGCGTCACTAAACGCTGTGGTCAGTTAGATATACTAGCGAGGAAAGGAGACCAAAGACGCCTCACAATCGGGGTAGCAAATGTCCGCCGCGCTAAGCACCTTGGGGAGACGCTTTGGCTTGGTATCGGAGACAAAAGAGGAGAGGCTGGCATCGCCGGATGAAACAGAGGCAGCCAGGCGCTTTTTGAAGGACGGCGGAGTCTTGTCCAAGGTGACGCCGAAAGCGGCCTCAGACCCCGATCCATGGCTGTGCGCGCGATCTGAATCGAGCTCTGCCGGGTCAAAATCCAGGTCCTCCTCGGTGATGTCTTCTACCGCTTCGTGGAAGGCAATTGCCTGTTTGATGTAGCTGTCAAGCGATGTCGTGCTTCCAGCGGCTGCATGGCGAGAACGGGGCACCGTTTTTGGCGTTGGCACGGGCCTAGAAGTCGATGATGGCGCGGTACGGATACGTGATGGCGAAATGCTATCGATAACAGCTATGAGCTCCTCCTCGTCAGACACTGTCAAATCGTAGCCATATGGGTCGCTTCCGCTGTCGCTGCCAGATCCAAAGCTCGCCATGAGAGCGACGGGCAATTCGCATCTCCCTCGTAAAAAGATGGGGGAAAATGTGCTGCCCGAGAAACTTGGAGGCGGCCCCGAGCCTCGCGATCTTTGACTCAGGTGCTAACCGCGCTGAGGAACCCAGCCGCGTGCTCACGTGATGCACCCCACCACTTCGATTTGCGAGGAAAAGCCAAGTGGCAGGATGCGTTGCCGCTGCCAAACTTGCGCCGACCAAACGGGCAGGGCAAGCTGTGCGATTCCGGACCCCTGGTTCATGGTGTAGATCTGCCCCGTGAGGTCGCCAACAGCGCTGGCCTTGTCAGGCAAGCCCCGGTCCCCGTACTTGAGATGAAAGGACAGGGCTCACAGGGCTCACATTGTCTATGCGAGCACACGCAGCAATCCAACTCACACATTCTCACCTACTGGAATGATGATGACCTGACATTGAGATAATTCCACCGCTCTTTCGTCCCGACTCTGTTCCCGTTTTAGAACAAAACGTGGACAAGAATCTGGCGTCGGTCTGAAACCTCGTGTCCGAGTTTCCAATTCTGGTGCCTGCATCGCTGCCATGCCCTGGGGACAACGAATCCAGCGCGCAGTGACACAGCTTCCGTCCAGGTGACTCCGCATCTGTCAGGGACGCTGTGACAGGCACCAAGAACGCCACCGAGTCCTAGCCACCACCAAACAACCCGCTAACGTCGAACCCCCCGGACGTGTTTTGGGACCGCTGTCCTTTTTGGCAGCGGAACCGCGTGTCGTTTTGATCATGTCCATGCAATACAAATACACAGTGACATCTTCCGCCAGCTGTTGATGTTGCTGCGTTGTCTATTTTTTTTGTCCGGTCTTCCTCCTCGTACTGTCTTGTGGCGTTTTGGTCTGCCATTTCGGCCACTTCTCCACATAATCATGGCAACGCTCATCCGCCGTCTCCCTTTTACACGCCGGGACCCCGCATCCGGGCCGGTGAAACCCAGCATTCGCGCCGAGCCGGAGCAGACTAGTGATGTCAACACCACAACGCCGGAAGAACCACCAACTTTCGCCACGCTGCCACCTGAGATTCACATGATGATATCCAAGCAGCTCATCTACCCAGACGCATTGTCACTCAAACACACGAACCGCTATTTCTACCATCTCGTCGACACGGGCGTTAAGTTGAAGATTGATTGGCTAGTTGAGCGACGGAGGCTACACTTAGAGTGTCCCAATGATCGAAGATGCGATCTCGGCAGCGACCTCAGGTTTTGTAGGGGCAGCGTGAGGTGGGGCTTATTCCGACACTGATCATGCTAATCGTCCATGCTGACATTTCGCCACAGACTTCTCATGCAACGGAGGAGAGAACACATTGAGTGCGAGTCAAGGCCTGGATTGGGGTGCTTGATTTACGGAACCTCCACCTGTCCACACAGCAGGCAGCTCAAGATTCGGCTCAAGAGGTGGCTGCGCGTGAGACTCAGTGTCGAGCTGTGGGGGCTATTGTTGGCGATAATACCGCTGCTTGTGGGATGGGTGTGCATGTACCGGACCTTCTATCTCTGATAAAAACGGGATTCCTGGACTATTAAATACCTAATATTCTAATCTGACTGTGCCATACACTTTGTGGGCATTACTCTGTTCATCTTGTGGATAACCTCGGTCGTGGCGTTGATAACCTTTTTCTGGCTGACGATGGTGGAATTTAAATTTCTGACTCAAACCAGACATAAAAAGTAAAAAGCAAAATATGAACAAGCTAACCCTCTCCCTCCAACCTCCAACCTCCAACTCTGACAATTCTCATCGAATTTCTTCCCGTCACCCGTGGATTTTCCTTGCAAGAGTGGTCATGGTTGTCCAGTTGGGCACGCCTGGCATATTGCCACCCCCAGAACCCAGTATGATGGGCGTCCCAGCTGAAATCCTGGAAAAGATTGTCTGGTTTTGTTCGGCGCCTATTAACGACAGGATGCCTGCTTCTCTCCCCAGCTATTCGGCGACAAAGCAGCTGTCGTTGGTCAACCGCCGACTCCGAGAAATCTGCGTCGCCAAAAGGCTTCACCACTTACGCATACAGGTCCTCGAGGACTGCTTGGTTGTTCGTAGTCCAGGATCTCCTGCAAAATCACATGGATTTCTTGCGGGCTGCGAGGTGAGGTTTTTTCTTCTTTTTTTCTCTATGGCTGCTTCAGTAATGGCACGGTCTGTCGAGGTTGAATAGCTAGCTAACATAGGCACGGAGTTGCCAAGTTCTAGGTCCTTTCATTTTCACCCCATCCGCCTGGGGCTTACATTTCTTAAGGAGGAACAAGATCCTACTTCCTACTAGACAACTTTGGATGGCATCTACGCCCCGTTGGCTGTATTAGTGCGGGATCTAGCACCGCATCTGGCGGAGCTATCTACAAACTGGGCCAGCGTCGGCGCCGAATCATATATTGCATTCAAAAGGCAGCTGGCCATCAGACAAGCACGGCAGTTTGAGGCGACCGACTGTCCCCTATTTCCAAATCTAAATACATTTACCAACGAAGCAAAATCAACCGCCGCTTTCCTTCCTGGCCGGTTAACTCAATGCCATAATCTCAACGCGTTACACCTGAAATGCCGGGTATTTCGTTGGGGGGATCACGGGTGCAGGGCTCCAGAAGCGTTCAGAAACTACGCATTTTGGCACTTACAGGATGTTTCGCTTTCGATCTGCCGCGTACATGGCCAAGTCAGTTACCAATGCCTGCTTCTTTCCCTAGGAACCCTCTCTGAACTGCAGATAGGGAACAGCAAACGTAATGTTTGTCTTGCCAGATCTTGAGCACCTGATCATTTGCAACCGGCCACTTCCGAATTGGATTGCTGGACGCAATGCTAGCTGGGCAAACCTAATGGTACGTTCCGAGTTCTCATTGGGGAAAAGAGAAAGGAACTTTCCCTTTGTTTTTTTTGGGCTAATATCAAACTTCCTAATAAACTAGCAGCCTATCCCTAACTAGTGCAACGCTGGAGATATCGCCAACATGATCCACCAAAGCTGCCCTTCTCTCAAAACTCTGGGCATCGACTCTGGTCCTCATTGTGGCACTATATCTGTAGGAGGAACAAGATTTCAAACGCTCACACCCCCATCGAGCGCTCAAGGTGCAGCCCAGATTGCCTAAATCTATCTCCAACGCCTCAGCCGTCTCGAAAAAGTCACCATCGGCCACCCATCTCTCCGAGCCGCCTCCACCTTCACCCCCGTACGCTCTTCCTCCTCCTCCTCCTCTTCTTCTTCTTCTCCTACTTCTTCTTCTACTACCCTTCTCGTCAACGTCGTCCTCACCGACAGCTACAAAATCGAAACCCCTCCTCTCTCTCGACCCTTCAAAACCCGGCGCCTCGCCTCCCTCCGTGACGAAATCTTCTCTGAAGATTTTAGCATGCCTTAGTTCTTCAGGCTGAAGACCTGGCGATCGCGTCGCCCTAGGTGCCACAAGGTGACTTGCATATTACCGGGAGAGCCAAGGCCGAGTTTGCAAGAGATGAACAGGGACTGAGCATGGCGGCGAGAGTGAAGACGTGGGTGGATGTGGAGTTTTTGAGACTGACGAGGGGGAGGGAGTATACTTGTGAGTGAACCTCCCCCCCCCCCCCCCCCCCCAAAAAAAAAGGTGTGTATGTTTTCTTCCTTTTGTTGGTAGTTCTCAAGGGTACATATATACCCCGTCACGCTCATGAGGTTTGCAAGTTGGGAAACGAGTAGGGAGTTTTGTTTATGGTGGTATTGTTTCATTGTTAGGGGGGCGGTATTACCAAGCATGCAAGTGAATACGTAACAGGAGGGGGGTGGGCGGTAGTGACAACATTAGGGAACATTATGTGACATTACGTGTAATTACATGTTTACATGTAAGGGCCCCCTGAAAGATCAATACCAAAGGTACCTAGGTAGGTAGCTAGCTAGCTAGCTAGGTGAGCTCCCCAGTCCAATCAATCTCTTCCACAAACAACCTGCCTATCCCTAACTTGAACACCCATGGTCAATCGGTACTGGACACATCCCCTCCCGAAAATTGACAGCGTGAATTTTTATCATATCTACGTACCTAGGGTAGCTAACTCAGCCAAAGTCGGCCACCGCAGGCAAAGTTGCCCAAACCCTCCGTATACTCAAAAAGTCCCGAGGTAAATCGCCGACACATCAAACCATATGTACATAAACAACAATGGTATTATCTACCGCTAATCGCGACTGGTGGACACATCCCAAGCCACCCAGCATCCCAAACCTCCCGGAGAACCCCCAGACAAGACACAGCTTACACACCAGATATCAAATTATCCATGCCACTGTTCACCTGAAGATGCTCCCTTGCTGTCCAGGGCCCAGCAATGCATCAACCGTTCTCCTCAGAGTTCTAACCGCCCGTCTCGTTGCTTGCAGCTCATCCAGTTCGCCCTGGTTATTCCTGGTCGCCGTAGCAAGCTGCGCCAGACAGTCATCCGCGCGACCCAGAAGTTCTGAAATACTGGCACCAACCGTACTATCGCCGGCTTTGCCACGACGTTCAACCTCCCGGACCCACTCCTCGATGGCGGCATAAAGCCATTGCACGACGAGCTTCCTACGCCTGCCAGTAAAAGGAGCCTCTTGAGTCTCAAAAATGTGTTCTAGCACGTGCACGATCAAGGCGTGGGGAACGCCCAGATGGAGAAACAGCAGAACCGGCCAGCAGGGATCGGCCCCAATGGAGGCATCTTGGCCCTGGTTGATGGCGTACTGGCAAACCATCGGGACGAGTGCGTCAACTGGGAAGATGAGGCTGTCCAGAGACGTGCGGTGTGCGATGTTTTGGATAGCAGTTGACACGGACTCGTACGGCAGCGGCGGTTTTGCTTCCGGAAGTGGCACGCCAGCGGGCAACTGGCGGGCCTGATACAGACGCCAGATGTCCTGTCGCTCCTCGTTTTCGTGGTGTGTTTGGGTGATGAGGTTGGTCCACGTATCGGCGATGGTCCGAGGGTTCTGGTAGTCGGCGGCATTGTAGATGAGAAGGCAAAGATCATAATATCCAGCTTGGTCGGCGTAGTTATTAAACAGCTGTTGGTGACACCGTCAGTAGAGATACAAACATTGAAATGCGGCTTGCTCACCTCGCTGAGGCCTTGGATCGGGCCATCCAGGGCCTGCGTAATGTCAGGCAGCCTCTCGTCGGGAATCCGGTCATCTGCTCTTAGTCGTTCCAGTAAATCATCCTGAATGTGCGCAATCTCAAGAAGCTCCGTAACCTCGTGATTCAAGATCTGTTGGTCCTGACGGCTAACCCCGATGGTATCCACACTGGCATTACCCTTGGCTCTGCTGAGCAGCGAAATGCGATCCTTGATACCAATTGCGAGTTCAGACTTGGCAAGGTCTGCCTGGACCTTAGCTGCCTCAAAGTAGCGGCCTCGATGGGTGTAGAAGCGGCAGAGCAGGTCTGCATGTCCAGCCTTAGTCGAGGCCAGTCGCTGAAGGAAGGTAACCACGTGAGGTGAGTCGATGGAGAGGAGACGATCAGTCCAGTTCTTCTGAAGATACCAGTCATACAGATTGAAGTGGAAGACTTCGTCATCCGAGTTATTGACAACGGCGTATGCCTCCCTTCTCTTGGTGGCGGCAAGAGTGGGCCGGCCGTCCAGGGTCTCGGGCTCGAGAGCAGAGGCTGTCTCGAGAGCATCGAGGACATCGTGTATCAGAACGTAGCACTCTTCGCGGGCGCGGAATGCCTTCTCGCGATCATCATTGGCTGGTTTGCCTTCGTTGACCCATCCAAGCGCAGTGTTTCCGCGGTCTTTTTCGCGTGCCACTCTCAGACATAGCTGAATTGCTCCGGCGTAATATTTGAGGGCAATGTACTGGTCAATCGCATTTCCGAGGTTAGCGGACGTGAGACTACCAGCAACTTGCTCAAACAGCCGCAGACTCTCGCCCAGCAGTGTACGGAGCGCACCGGGATTCTGGACCTGTTCTGCGCCACGCTGCAACTGTTCTTGGGCCTTGAATATGACAACATCATCGGGCGAACAAAAGCTCCCGCATCTCCTCCGGAGCGCATCCGCAACGGTTTCGACATTTGCACCATTGGCAATGTTGCGGTTGACAATCGCCTTGACTAGGATCTTAGCTAGTTCCTTGCCGGGCTGTGTAGAAAAGAGGCTCTCATAGGTGAGTGCTTTGACAGCCACACGGGCGCTTTCGTCCAGACGGGTGTAGATGTCAGCTACCCGCTCATCAAACAGCATCAACACGAAGGAAATGCCCTCGGAGATGTTCTCCATAAGTTTGCGTAAGCTGTGCAGGGCCTGGTGCTCTTTCTGCAGAGCAATCTCTTCGTGCCTGTTTCCGATGCGCTCAGCCGGCCCCGTGAGACCTTGAATGGTGCCTTTGTTGGCCTCAAGGAAGTTTCGAAGGCGCTCAATGTTCTCCTGGACGGTAATCAGTCTGGAGGTTGGAACTGTCGATGTGACTGTAATGCCGGTCTTCTCAGGCTTAATGGTAACGACATTCGTCTTCCACAGAAGGCGGACCAGGCGCGTGAGATATAATGCCAGCGCATCGTGCCGAGAAGATAGCTGCACCGGAACTGTAGCGAACTGGTTGCTGTCTGTTTCGGCAAGCCTAGGCTGGCCACCAAAGTTAACAAATGCACGCCGGGCACCGTCTTCAGCTGCGTGATCAGGGGCCCGGCTCGTGCCAGTTCGGAGGTGGCTACCCTGTCCGCAAGCAACAGCCAGCGCCGCGGATATTGTCTCAACGCGCCCATATTGATTGAGAAACTTGCGGATCTCCCTCTCGAGACCCTCGTCACCAGGAGCCCCCCGGATTGCATCCGCCAAGATATCAACTAGCCTCCGCCGGCGGATCATGTGAACTCCTGTGCTGGTTAAGACGGCGAACTCGCTCGGTGCCTCGTCGAATTGTACTGCGAGTTCATTTCCGAAGCCAAGTGGTTGTTTGGCCGCAGAAAATTCTTTTTTCGTCAAGCCAACCTCCAAAACATGGCCGCGGTCAAGCTGGATCCAGTTCCCCTGTTCAAAATACCTAAGAGCGGAGGCAGGGGTTGTGAACTTTATCCGGCCGGTATCGGGGGTTGAGACGAAGAGCATATCTTCGCTGGGGTTATCAGGTCTCCTGACGAAGTCGAAGAAGTAGCCTGGGGCAAATCGGTCGCCTAATACACTGGAGTCAAGTGTGCGTGACTCAATATCGAGACCTGTCTCTCTCGTTTGGCTACTAACTGTCCTACTAGCCCGGCCAGGCTCCCTCGGCGGGAATTTGACGAACTGAACTTGCATGCTCTGAGGCGCGAGGCTGGTTGCGGCATTCATAACATACGAAGCGGAGCTTGTCGCACTCAAGAACAAGCGGCAGCCTGTATTAGTGACTGCCATGAGGTGGAGCTTCGATGCTTCGTTGGACGATATAGGACTTATTGAAACGATGTTAATCCGATCATTGAGGAGCGTAGATCTACCATCAATCATGTGAGCAATGTCACGAAGACAGCTGACCTTATCCTTCTCAATGACCTTGGTGAGCTTCTCGGGGCTCTCCATATGATATGTCCGAATGGTGGATTTACTGGAAAGTGAGTATAGAAGTTTGCGACTGTCATCGATCCAAATACCCGTGATATACTCGGTTTGCTTTGATCCTCCAAAACCAGGCACAGGGAGAGGAGGCAGAGGTAGACTCGGGACCACCGCGGCCCAACCAGGCGAAGTGTGGTTGATCTTCCCGCACCGACTCGAGAACCAGCGCTCCTCCTGCTGATAGAACAGCTCGTAAATATCGGTATCGCTCTCGCCACCAAAGAAGATGCGACCCGTGTTAGAACCCCTGATGAAACTGACGTCGCTGCCTCCGCGATGCACCGACATCTTAGTCTGGTAGAGCGCGACGGTATGGGAACCCGAGGGTGTTGGCGTTGCTGACAACCCAAGTAGGATAATATCTGAGGTCGTGGCGATGACGAGGATATGGGTAATGGTTTTGACGAAGACGTCTGGTTTCGGCTTGACCAATGCGACTGCCGTTATGGGATGTGTCGCATCTTCATATCCGATAAGGTCCGGGTTGGGTATGCTGTAGTCCCAGAGAAAAATCGAACTGTCGATCGAAGCCCAGGCAAAGCCGATGCTCGCGAACAGGCCGAGTCGGGTATTAACCTGACCGCCATTAAGACGGTCGAAGATCTGCTCTGGTATCGGATACACGTTGCCTCTCTCGAAAGGAGCCCATGCTGTTTCGGGGAACTGAATGTCGTATTCAGATGAAGCGCCAGCTGTGTGTGAAGCCTACAATTAGCATTTGCAATATAGAAAGGCCGTGAGAAAAGGGACCTACGTCGGCAGTAAGAATCAAGGTCGGGATAGCTCTCTTCCTGTTGGAGGTTCTCGTTGATGCACCTTGCAGCCCGAACAATGGGCGGCAGCTCGTCTTTAGCAACTGGCGCAACTCCTGCAGCACCAGAAGTGACCGCTGCATCTTTCCCTGCCTGGGACGCGGCGAGTCCTCCGGCGTTCATAGCTGCTACTTGGCCTGCCGCGGGGGGCTCGTTGAACAATCGACGTCGGGGACCTGTAGCAGCTCCGGGAGCTGGTGTGTTGAAGAATGCGCCAGGAATCTGGCGCATCGGCGTAACGGGGTTCATCTCTTTGGCGCGCCTGAGACTGGCAGCTGGAATCAAATCGAGCGGGAGCAAAGAAACGGGCTCGGAAAAGAATGCTCGCGCGGCAGGCAGCTCCTCCCCGCTTTGACTGGGGCCAGCGCTGTGCTCGCAGCTCAATTTCTTAGCAAATTCGTACCATGTGGTGGTGGGTGCAAGCTCGGTGTGGTGAGATGTGATCCGGTCAACTGTACTGTTCCTAGATCTGGCGTTCGCGATTAAGATGTGGTGGTGAGCACCTCGGCGGGCAATAAACAATTTTTGGTGGAGCCAGGGTCGGTTGGCGCCAGCTCCAGCCTCCGGGTTGGAGACGCGAGCGCGCTCTGACCAGCCCCATCCCCACCCCAATTGGCCCACCGTCTCTGTTAGCACGGGACTCTCAACGGTGTTCAGCCCATAGGACATCTGCTGGAAACTGTGAAAAGTTGTGTGAAAAGGATGTTCAATGATAGGCGCCCCCTCAGAGTGAATCCTAGAAGAAATTCGTTCCGTTTTTACTCGGAGGATTTCAATGTCTACAACGCGCCTCGAAATGGGTGTCTGTAGTTCCAGTCAAGTTATCAGAGATGTCGCGCGCTAACAGTTTTTCACGGCTGCAACGGCCCACTCTCTCCCAGTTCCTCGTCTGAGGTCAGAGACACCAGGTGCCTGAATCAGGACGCAGAGTTCTCAACGTCTTCGGATATCTTCGATAGGTGTGGGTTTCTATGGAACACATTCATTGTCTGGATACAACGATAACAGGTCCTTGCGCAATGACACATAGAGCGTCAAAGTTTTCTTGAAGATACCTCTCCTAAACCTTTAAGTTTTCACAGACCGGTTGCATCCATGTCCATAAATATCATCATCCAGTACCAGCCCGGCCGGTCTAAATCCAATTCCAAGCCGAGACCTTTGAGCGCCAAAGTCTTCAGAAAACCCAGGAACCAACCCCAGACTCGCTTCAAACTCAACATCCTCTGCTCCACTCTTCTACTGCTTCTTGGCTTCCCTGGCCGCCTTGCGCAGTGCACGGTTGCGGATATCCACGTGCATATCAAGGTTCTTGCCGATAATGAAGCTGCTGGTAGAACCAAAAGTCGACTCAATTATCCACTTGAAGAGAGCGTGCGACCACCATGGCGTATATGTGTTGGGAAAGGACTCAGTTCCACCCAAGCCAATCTTGCCCAAGGCAGCGCGCACAAAGGGCTTGGGGCTGGGAATGAGCAGGCTGGTGCGGCGAACCTTGCTCATAGCAGTGGTGACGAGGTAGCTAATAACAAACTCAACGTCAACACCCTGCGGCTTGAGCTCGGCGGCCAGGGAGCTGCTCCAGTGCTGGAGGAAAGCTTTGCTGCCGCTGTAGGTAGCGAGGTAGGGAGTAGGCATGACACCGGCGAAAGACCCCATGGTCAGGATCAGACCCTTTCTCCGCTGCGTCATGATGGGCGCGACAACCTTGGTGGTCTTAAGAGTACCAAGGCAGTTGATGGTGACAATGTTCTGAAGCTCGTCCTGGGGTGTTTGGAGGAACGACACCGGAATGCTGTGCGACTGGCCAACGTTGTTGATGAGAATTCCGACGTCGAGTCCGGTCAGAAGCTTGCGCAGCCGCTCGTAGTCCTCGTCGTTGTCCTTGGAGAAATCCATCGACAGTGTCTTGGTATCCAGATCGCTATACTGCTGTTTCAGCTCCGCCGCCAATGCATCCAGCTTGGACTGTGTGCGTGAGACCAGCACTAGGTTGAACCCCTTTGCAGCCAGCTGTGTCGCATACTCCTTGCCGAGTCCATCGGATGCACCGGTAACGACCGCCCAGGTGCCTTTCTTGCCGTATTTCCGGAGCTGTGAGACACATTGTGGTCAGTCGAGTCATCAGCAAGTAGAAAGCTTGAAAACTTACATTAGTGCCGCTCAGGAGAAAGACATTGAGAACTAGGCGGACGAAAGCAAGAACCCCCTTCGCGACAGACAAAGCACCGAAACCCGCCAAAGCCCATTGGGCCTTCTCAGGGACAGCATCCCAGAGCTCGATGGCTTTGTCCATTGCGCCCTATTTGTGATCAACTGATGGGTTCTCGGAAGGACAACTTCAATACCGGAGTAGGAAACGCACTGTCAGCAGGCTTTTGAGGAATTGTTGAGCTTTATGAGGGGCGTTGACGGCAGATTTTTGTCATCCCCATCCTCAAGTGGAGCGTCAGCAAGCAGGCCGCGGTCAGAAACTCAAGGGAGCTTGGGCCAATAACGGGCCGCTGGCGCACCAGGGGGTTGCTTGGTGCCATGGTGGCATCCAATGGTCCCTGCCAAGAGCCAGTGTTTTTCTTCTGGTGCAAAAGTCCCTGAAGGCAGCTCGCCAGTTCCCGCAATCGTGAATATTTGGTCGCAAGCCTCGAGCCTGCCAGTCGAAACTATGGAAGCTATCCAAGCGTACCTGCCCTCTGCTGCGAAGGGTTACCTTCCGCCGTATCTCTTCTTCGTAGGTCGCGCCAATTGACCCATATCACTACCGCTAACACGTGGCGTTCCAAATCCCAGATTGGCGTTGTAGCCATCGGCAACGCCTTTCAAAACCTCACGACGCTGCATTACACGCGACGCCTCTACAATGGCACGTTTGTCCCCAACCATAACCTCCCTCCGCGTTCCGGGCGATTCAACCCTGAGGATAGCATCGACGTGCTGAAGCCCGCGTCGGCTACGGGCAAGGACTCTGAAAAGGCCAAGGATCAGATCACGCCGCTGGCCGCCCGCCTCATGGGCATGTACACGCTCCTGGCCGGCGTGATTCGTATCTACGCTAGCTATCGAATCGACGACCCCGGGTTCTACCAACTGTGTATCTTGACCCACGTCGTGGCGGCTCTTCACTTCACGAGCGAGCTGCTTGTGTACAAGACACTCAAGTTTACGGGCCCACAGGCTTTCCCATTCGCCGCGGCGTATGGTGGCACGCTCTGGATGGTGTTGCAGTGGGCCCACTACGTTCAGTAATCGGACGAGGGAACGAGTAGTGTGGCCGCCGTGGCCGCGTGGCGTATGGCGCAATCTTAGAGGCTTCATCGATGAATTGGCTAGTGTACCTATATAATATCTTTGGCGAAAATTAATTGGCTATCCCTTTATCAGTCCAGCGACTTGCGATACAGCTCCCCACCGGAGTTTCGAAGCCTCGCTGCTGCTTGTTCCGGGGTGATGTCACGCTGGGGTTCCGCGAGCAGCTCGAACCCGACAAGGAACTTGCGCACCGTAGCGGATCGGAGCAGCGGGGGGTAAAAGTGCATGTGAAACCAGCTCGTTTCGGCCTCTTCCGCCGTACAGTCCAGCGGTGCCTGGTGGATACCGGAACCTGTTCAAACTGTTGTTAGCAGACTGCCATGCTCGCACCTAGCGCGATACTTACTATAGGGGAAGTTTGTTTCGAACAAGTTATCATAACGCCTCGTTACCTCTTGGACTGCCTCTGCGAGCTGGAGGCGCTCAGCATCGGTGAGATCAACTAGGGAACGAATGTGCCGCTTCGCAATGACGATGACCTCGAAGGGCCACACGGCCCACCACGGACAGACGATCAGAAACCCATCGTTCTGCCAGACTACGCGCTCGCCTTTCTCGATCTCCAGCTTGGCATAGTCGTCCAAGAGATGCCGAGCATGTTGGACGTGGTACTTAGTCATCTCTGCTAGCTCTTTACCAGGTCCCTCTGGCAGTGTGCTAGTTGTCCAAATCTGGCAGTGCGGATGTGGGTTTGAGCATCCCATGGCTGCCCCCTTGTTCTCGAAAATCTGCATATACCGCAACTGGTGTTTTGGCGGGGCAACCTCGCCGTCGGGATTCGGTGGCATAGAGCTGAGGACCTGGACTGCTTGGGCATGGAGTGGGTGAGACGGCGACATATGACCCGCGTAGATCCGGGTCCAAGTCTGGATGATGGGCAAGATCTCTGGGGCGGTCATGTCAGCGAGGGTGAGATGATGCTTTGCTGAGAAGGTGAGGACGTAGCAGCGACCCGTGACGGGCTGGGCTCGCAACAGGAGCGAAGCGACGTCATCTCTGCTGGCATCGGGGCTGTACTCCTGCTGGTCTTCTTTTACGGCGCTGTAGTCATTAACGAAGGCGAAGGTGTTTTGGTACTGAGGGTTGGCATCGCCTTGGGCTCGCTCATTCCCAGGGCAGAGATAGCACTTTGGATCGTATTCTGGAAGCTTGTTCCTGGATGGAGCTTCCTGCTGGCCCCTATTTGCGACGTCAACGTCAATACGCTAATCAACGGGGGGCTAAACTCGACTCACTGCCAGGGTCGCTTGGTGCGGTGCGGCGACACCAAAAGCCAAGACCCAGTAAGTGGGTTGTAGCGCCGATGGGAGATGTCGTCAAGGATCTGATCCGGCATTTTTGGCCGAGGATAATTGGAGAGAGATATCCAAAGAAATATGACGGTCGAGCAAGACAGTAAATATGAAGTCCGTTCTAAAGTTCGTTCTAAAGCACATCTATCCGAACGCTCGGTGCTTCTCCTGTTTGGCCGAGCGTGGCCCCAAAGTTGGCGGTTGCCCCTCAATCGTTGGAGCGTTGGAGCGCATCCTCACACCAAGCGGCGGGGCAAATGCAGAAGGGATGAAATGTGGGCGCCCCGCGGCGTCACTTTTATACAAGAGACAGGTTTGTGAGGGAACGGGAGTGCAGGGATCTGAGATGGCATTTTAAGCGCACACCTGTGTTACATTCGCAAAAAGCAAGGCAGTCCAGTCCAAGGACAAGACTATCTTGCTGGAAGAAGGAACTCTCGAGATCCTGTCCAAAAAATATCTCGGATACGGGGAGTCGAACCCCGGGCTGCTGAGCGCTCCGCAACACCAAGATATTGGTTGAGAGTCAGCGATGTTACCGCTACACCATACCCGACTTAATCGCGCATGATCCCGATTTGTTGGAACTCTGGCTCCGAAATTGCTCTTATCAAAGGTTTGGTGCTCCACACGCAGTTTTGGGTGGAGAGGGCCAGTTGGTGGTGGCGTCTGGGCCTTCATATAGTTCTTGAGACTTCTTCGTGTCTGAGATTATGATATGCCTACCTTTGTGATCTATCGGGAGGGAGCCTTAAGGTAGCTATGTATGGGAGAAAATGAGGGAGCCATCATGTCTCCTTGCAGATTTCCTGAATAAAAGCTGCAAAACATAGGTGCTTCACACTCGCGGTATTCGGCTAACAGAAACCTTATAGAATCACACGTACTAAATGTTAAGGAAACATCTTAGCTAGCTTTAGCGCATCTCCCTGTCTCACTCCCCTTTTTACACAAACAAATATCCAACACAAGACATACAGATCCAGACACCAAAGCACCGGCAAAACAGTGTCTGGGACGCCACAAAGGGCCCTTTGTGCGACTCCCCAAGCTGCTCCAGTAGTGCGGGACACAAGTGCCAAAGGCCGTCCGTTGACTGGTTGCACCAAATGCACCAGACATTTACCTGTTGAATGGTGCATGGGCTGATGACCCGACTGGATGTTTAAAACCCCGTAGCTTTTAGATGCTTTTGCCACGCACACACACACGCCGGGATTCCAAGTTTCCCGACTTTTTGCACTCTCCCTCCTTCACATCCATCCCTTCGGTGGGAGGAGCGGTGTCGGCGGCTCATTGCAACTTGTTTTTTACAAGCTCATTGACGAACCAAATCACTCAATTGACTTCTTTTACTCAGCTGGCACGACTCCTCTCTGGTCTGGTCTGGTTCAATCTACCAGGCTAGGTCAGCAAATCGCAGCTTCCACCCCCCCCCCCCCGTTCTTTTTTCCAGCTATCAAATCATCGAACTCACTCAACTGATTGTGACACCTCCTAGACTTTCAAACATCCAGTCGCTCAACACAAACTTGGAGGCCAGTCCCAAATCCGCCGAGGTGTTCAGTCTACCACGTCTGGTAAAATCCCTCCAGGACTGGATTCTGGCAACCGATTTGATCCCCACCATCCTGTCTGGATCCCATCAACTACAACATTTTTCTACAAAACGGCGTGCGACGCTAGAACTTCAACTTGACTTGGAGCCAACCAAACTAGACATACCCAGCATGTGCGGAGTCCAATCAGCCATGGTCTACTGCCCCAACTGCAGGCGGTACCTGGGCGAAAAAGTCACCGAAGTTTTTCCGTGCGTCCGCTTCTGCGGCAGGTACAGGGAGAGGTTGGTGTGCACCTGGTTTTACGCTGATAGTAGCGTGGATTGTCGGTTTTGTAATCCGACGGGGTGGGGGACTAGATTACTTGCTTACTGATCCTGAACATGAAAGAAATGAAAAAATCCTTGACCGGCGTGGTGAAGGAAAGGGACGACTGTGCGGTCTGTCTATTTACGGATGGGTTTGGTGGAAGGGGAGGGCTTGACATGGGACGGAAAGGTCGAGAGGATCTGGTACATGTATGGACCGACATTTGATGGGATAAAGCATGGTTGAGAAGGACGATTGGAGGCAGGCGTCAATTCATGGCATCATAACTTACGGCCTGGTGGACTTTTGCGGCATTTTCAAAATCTGTTTATGGGGATACTGGAACGGTTTGATGTTTTAATGGGTACATGACGTGGGGCAGCAATCACAAGGGGTTGTCACGACATATGATATCCGATATCCTTCATGTTTGGGATTTATTCGGTAGTTTGTTTCGGTTTCCTGGTTGGCTAGGTTTTCAGCACAGCAAGGCGCTCTTGCTTGTACCTGTAATTATTGAGACCAGACTCCCTGTAATCACTGACGGCAATGAATTATAAAATCGTATTCCCTCACGCTGATGATAGTTCTAAAAATACTAGAATCTCTATGTGTCTTCCTCGAGTTTCCGATTCAAAGAATTACTTCAAGTTCTGACTATCTAGGTATTTTGAGTCTCTTGTTTATCCCATAACACTAACTCCAACTCCCAAGGGTCAATTCCCTCTTTACAAGTTGAGCTGGCCCTTCAACTACTTAGGTCACAAAGAAAAAGTTGTGAGCAGCTAATCGAATTCTCATGGTGCTATTTCCAAACTTTAGTGTGGTTCTCAAGTCACATATAAGGTGAATGCGAATACTTGGAGACAATTGAGGAGTTGCGTTTTGTTTAGCGTCATTAAGACAATTTGAGTCGCGTTATGAGTCAGTGGGCGACACTTGCGCATTCAGATTGATTCTGGAAGGCGAACCAACCACTCGGGTCTGTCTTTGCGAGATCTTATACGCCCCAACATTGCCAATGCCAGCGAACCCAGCTCTGTGGCCTTATTTCATTTTAAGACCCGGGTCTAGTCAACAGCTGCAATGTAGATCTGGTTGGGGGCCAAAATCTAGGTACGTACCTTGCATCAAAATATTATCTTATCATTGAAACAAAGGCAAGGAAGTTCTGTAAAAATAAGAACAACCAATGTCGGTCACCTCTGCGGCGCCAAGGAATACATTTGTGGTTCAGACCCTGCCATCCAGTCCATTCAGTTCAGCTTCCCCGCACACCCCTTCATCGGTCTTGCATGCAGCCAAGGTGAGCCGAGGCAACTCCTGCGCCGTCAAGTAATACATAATACACTCCGATCCATGCCAAAGCCCGTTAGTGGTAAAATCCATCGGTGAGATGTGAGTGCGAAGATCCGAAGATCCGAAGTCCCAGCCCACTTTCTTCACCGCTTCTTCCTTGTCTGGTCTAACACCTATTTGGGACCTCTCCGGCTTTTCTTTCCGCCCAGTCCCATCTGCCCCGTCGCCAGAAACCAACACTACTTTGTTGTTGCATGCAGCAATGGCAAGCTATGTTGAAAGAACGTCCTCTGGAATCATCTATCAACCTGCTGAGACGCGAACTTTCCCCCAGCTGGACTTGTTGACTTTGGTATTCGGTGAGATCTGCTAGAGTCCCCATATCTCAGACATCTGTGTTACCGGACCTAGACGGCTGGAGGGATGCTGACGACTTGAACCAGATTCGGAACATGGTGGTGCGAAGGAGGACGCCATCCTCCATGCCGATGCTGTCGACCCAACCAAATCCATCACCAAATCCCAACTGCGAAGCCTGGTGAAAAAGGTTGCCCACACCCTCCGCAACGTCTACGGTATTGGGCAACATGGTCCCAACAAAGATGTCACCCTCTGTATCGCGACTGGACACTTCCATCTCGCCACAATCTTCTTCGCCACCATAGCTGCCGGAGGCATCTACTCGGCATCCACACCCAGTTCGACCCCCAAGGAGCTTGCCACTCAACTATCCCAGGTGGATGCCAAAGCCATTTTCTGCACCCAAGACACAAAGCCCACCGCCCTCGCAGCCGCCAAACTCGTCAACCTCGATCCATCTCGGGTTCTTGTGCTCGGAACTGGTCATGACTTCGAACTGGTTTCTGGGCAGGATACTGGCAAGGTCATCCCATTATCCACCTCTCTTCTCGACTGGCCACGTCCGACATTTCCCGCTGAGCTGGAAGAGTCCATCATCTGCCTCATCTTCTCCTCGGGCACCACGGGGGCACCAAAGGCATGCCGTATCTCTCACGCCAACATGGTGAGCGAAGCGTGCTCGATTTTAGATGCCCAACGCCGGGCAGATCCTGATCTGACATGGGGAAAGCGCACCGTCGCACACTTGCCTGTCTCGCACATTGCGGGGATCCAATCCTACTTTGTCAACCAAAGCTATGCCGGTGGGACCGTGTACTGGATGGTGCGCTTCGACTTTGCCAAGTTTCTCGAGTACTGTAAGAAGTACGCCGTGACGGGCTTCTTCTCCGTCCCGCCGATATATCTGCTCATTGCAAAAAGCCCAGCTGTGACGGACCAGTTTGACTCGGTGCTCATGGCCATCTCTGGTGCGGCTCCCATGGGTCCGGATTTGCAGATGGCCGTGTCCAAAAAGTTGGGCAGGGGAAAGGCGCAGGTCGGCCAGGTATGGGGTTTGAGCGAGACAACTGGTGCAATGACGTCGGTAGTCAGGGGCGCGGAAAATGACGTAACTGGAAGTGTTTCAATGCTTGTGGCAAACGGACAGGCGAGAATCGTGGACGATGACGGAAAGGATGTCGAGCCGGGGCAGCCGGGCGAGATTTGGGTGAGGGGACCACAAGTGACGAAAGGATACTGGAAGAATGAAGTGGCGAATCGGGAGGCATTTGTGGATGGCTGGTTTTGCACGGGGGACGTGGGAGTTTTTCGGGATGGGAAGTTCTATATCGTCGACCGGAAGAAGGTAAAATACCCCACACGTCGAGGTTCTAGGCATCGGGATTGGGATGCTTACTAATTCGACACACAGGAGCTCATCAAGTACAAGGGAATCCAAGTCGCCCCGGCTGAGCTTGAGGCCCTACTCATCAGTCACCCCAAGATCCTCGATGCTGCGGTGATTGGCGTTCCTGGAGAGGACACCGAGGTACCAAGAGCATATATCGTCGCAGATGCAAACGCCATCACAGCTCAAGATGTAGCCGATTGGGTCGGAGGGCAGGTTGCGAACCATAAAAAGCTGAGAGGCGGCGTTTTCTTCCTTCCTGCCATTCCAAAGAGCCCTAGCGGCAAGATTCTACGGAAAGATCTCAGAGAGTTGGCGAAAAAGCAGGCGAAGGAGAGCAAATTGTAAACAGACTGGATGTCACTAGGCTAATGCCACTGTCAGTTTTCGTTTGTGGTTTCCCGCCAGTTGTGGGCCCGGACAAGCCCTTTTCGTTAATCAGGGACCGACTGCGGAGTAAAGGAAGGCACGTCGAGTGGCACCTACCTAGGTACCTAGCTGCTACCCAGCTGGGAAGCTGTTTGCAAGGGGTCAAGCCAAAATATTTGAGCCCTAGTTTCAAAATACGGTGTCTTAGAATTTTCATATTAGACCTTACATGTTCACGTCGAGGCCTTGAAGCTTTCCTCCTCAAAGCCGTGGTTGATAGGGAAAACGCCTTGACGGATTGGCCCTTGGGGGTAGGGGGGTTGTTCCGACGCCTAGCAAGCTGAAGTCCCACATGAACAATCTTTTAGGGGCTGGATTGCAGTTGTTGATGGTTTATTAGCGTGGGTCTTTCAAACAAAGTTATGTCTTGGGCCAAGCTAAGCAGGGCGATTCTCTCGAAGAATTAGCCACATTCCCAAACACTGAGCTCGATGGTGACAACCTCCTCCGAGACTTAACCACTGTATGTTTGCGAAAGCAGCCTCTTTTAGCTTCGCATTACCTTTGAAGGCAACTGGGGTACTTTTGTGTGACACCGGGATTCCATTTGTGTTCAATCAGCCATACCAGCCACGGGCACCAGACGGTGGATCCAAGATGCGCGAGGCTCGGTACTAGGTGCTGGATGATATATTTACATGACTCAAATTTGGCAGCTGGCAAATCTGAAATTGGTGTCACTGATGGAGGATTATTCCAAGGACACAACTCTCTAGCCTGAAGATTGTGAAAGGGGGCATGGGCTTGGTATATTCCCCGTCAATATCGTTTGTTGGCTCCAGTCTTCTATGATTGACTTGGAAGGCACTGCGCCAAGCGAACAAGTGCCCTTTGGCAGGGCGGACCCTGAATACCAAGCAGAATACCTGTTTCCATCTCAAATCCTCTCATTACATTGACTTCACATCGCACTACGAACAAATCAAATCCTCTGAGAAACATCAAGCTATCTTTTGCGCATGTCGCCAAGGGGCTGGCAGCTCCCCTCCTCACGTGTTTATTCGACCCCGAGTCTTACGTAATCGCCCCGCTACCCTCGTTAGGAGCAAGCACGAGCTGTTGCTGCTGAGTGCTGGGGCATTCGTCATTCCGCGCGGCAGGGCCAACGTTGATTCTTCGCGCAACGGCAATCGATCAGTGGCACTTGGACGTCTCGCATGCATTCTGTGCATTGTGGCCTAGCCTGATCTCCTGCCCTCAACCAACGTCGACCTCGCTTGTCCATCACAATGTCGATTCCGGCGCCCGAGGACCAGGCACGCCTCTTGGAGGACGCCTTGATCGCTGTGCGCCAACAGACGGCGCTCATGCGAAAGTGCTTGGATACACCGGGGAAACTTATGGATGCCCTCAAATGCTGGTCCGTACTGTTCCTTTCTCTATTTTTAGGTGTTGCCGCCAATCCAATCGTGCCTCAAACGAATCGACGGCAGGCCCCGCCCAATGGTGCTCCTACGCCCATGGCCTCTGATGCCACCCATTGATGGCCCATGAATGCCCTCAAGATGCTAACTTCGATCCGTGTCCACCTTCAGCTCCACCCTGGTCTCTGAGCTCCGAACGAGCAGTCTCGGACCGAAGCAGTACTACGAACTCTACATGTCCGTCTTCGATGCTCTCCGATATCTCTCAGTCCATCTCCGTGAAAACCACCCAGTCAACCACCTCGCCGATCTCTACGAGCTCGTTCAATATGCAGGAAATATCATTCCCCGTCTATACCTCATGATTACCGTTGGGACTGCCTACATGTCGATCGAAGGCGCCCCCGTCAAGGAGCTGATGAAGGACATGATGGACATGAGCCGTGGTGTGCAACATCCAATTCGAGGCCTCTTCTTGCGGTATTACCTCTCAGGTCAAGCGAAGAACTATCTACCAGCCGGCGATTCCGACGGGCCCGAGGGAAACCTACAGGACTCGATCAACTTCATCCTCACCAACTTCGTCGAGATGAACAAGCTATGGGTGCGGTTGCAGCATCAAGGACATTCACGGGAGCGTGACCAGAGGACACAGGAAAGGAAAGAGCTGCAACTGCTTGTTGGGAGTAACATTGATCGACTCAGCCAGCTGGTCGATCTCCCAGCGTACAAGAACGGCATCCTTGCTCCTTTGCTGGAGCAGGTGGTGCAGTGTCGCGACGTCTTGGCCCAAGAGTATCTTCTTGAAGTTATCACACAAGTTTTCCCGGACGAATATCACCTTCATACCCTGGACCAGTTTCTCGGTGCCGTATCTCGACTCAACCCACATGTCAATGTCAAAGCCATTGTGATCGGCTTAATGGACCGATTGTCGGATTATGCTGAGCGTGAATCTCAGAACGAGCCGGAGCAGGACAGGGGCAAGATCGAAGAGCAAGCCCTGGCAGACCTTTTAGAAAGAGTCAAACTCAACCCATCTGCTGCCACGCCAGTACCAACGCAATCCCCACAGACCACCACCGAACCTCCCAGAAACGGCGATTCCGTCCCCGACGATACCGCTTCAGCCGCAGACACTATCAGTGGTCCTGAAGCTGCCCCGTCTTCGTCTGATACGGTGGCTGCGGAAACAACCAATGGCGAAGGAACTGAGACAACGAAGACGCACAGAGGGATTCCTGAGAACGTGCGATTATACGAGATTTTCTTTGGCCAAGTTCAGAATCTCGTGCAAGCTCAACATCTCCCCATACAGGACACAATTGCGCTTTGCGTGTCGCTTACGAACCTCGCTCTGAACATCTACCCGGAGCGGCTGGATTATGTTGACCAGATTCTGGAATACGCCAACATCAAGGTCAAGGAGCATGCCAACAGTGCTGATCTCCACTCGCCACCGGCTCAGCATAGTCTACTGGCTTTGTTACAAGCCCCCCTCAAGAGATACGTGTCTATCTTCACAGCCCTTTCCTTGCCAACATATGTGCCTCTCGTCCAGTCTCAAACATATCCCACCAGGAGAGCTATCGCTGGCGAGGTTGTCAGAAGTCTGCTCAAGAACCAGACACCCATCGCAACGCCATCGCACCTTGAGAATGTGTTGGAGATCCTCAAGGTTCTCATTAAAGAAGGATTCCAAGCCCCTGCTGGGTATCCCGGCGTCGTTCAGCAGCGCTCTCGCACGATGGAGACTGACGAGACAATTGAGGAACAGGGTTGGCTGGCCCGCCTTGTCCATTTGTTGCAAGCCGAGGATAACGACACACAATTCCGCCTGCTCCAAATGACGAGAAAAGCTTACAATGACGGAAACGAGCGTATCCGTACAACAACACCACCTCTCGTCACCGCTGGCTTAAAGCTTGCCCGGCGTTTCAAAACCCGTGAACATTACGACGACAACTGGTCGTCACAATCGTCATCCCTTTTTAAGTTTCTCCACTCCGCTGTCTCGACAATTTATACACGGGCAACTGGCTCCGGTGCTGCCGAGCTGTCGCTCCGTCTCTTTTGTGCTTGCGGACAGACGGCCGATTTGACTGGGTTTGAGGAAGTGGCCTATGAGTTCTTCGCCCAAGCTTTTACAGTGTATGAGGAAGCCATTAGCGATTCCAAGGCCCAGTTCCAGGCTGTCTGTGTGATCGCCAGCGCTCTCCACCGCACGAGGAATTTTGGCAAGGAGAACTACGACACTCTCATCACCAAATGTGCACAGCACGCCAGCAAACTGCTGCGCAAGCCTGATCAGTGTCGTGCCGTCTACCTGGCTAGTCATCTTTGGTGGGCCACGCCTATGGTCGGCAGCGGCGAGGCGGAAGGCGCTGATTTGTATCGCGACGGGAAGCGGGTGTTGGAGTGTCTCCAGCGGGCCCTTCGCGTTGCGGACTCGTGCATGGAGACGGCGACTTCGATCGAACTGTTTGTCGAGATCCTCGACAGATATATCTACTATTTTGACCAGAAGAATGAGTCGGTATGTATTTCCTGCATCAAATCCTTTTGAACCCGAGCTAATGTTGTCTCTGTAGGTCACGACCAAGTACCTCAACGGTCTCATTGAGTTAATACACTCCAACTTGGCTGGTAACCAACAGGACTCGGCCTCTGTCGACGCAAGCAGGAAGCACTTTATGCAGACCCTCGAGATGATCAAGAGCAAAGAGTACGAAGGCATTGTGCTCAACCCGAAATGAGACTCAACATTGTCAGTCAGTAAGTAGTTCTGGTTTGGCAGGGCGCCGTGGTGGATCGTTGAAACGAGAATGAATGTACTTGGAGAGAGAAAGACGGAGAGCAGAGAGAGGAAGAGAGAACCGTTCTGTTAGCAGGCTTGACGAACGAAAGACAAGCTGGTTGATGCACCTAGAGAGAGCACTCGGCATGTTTGCAAGCAACCAAAAGCCCACGCCCGCTGCCTAGGTGAGGGTTTCACTGCAATGTACATTTAATTGTGTAGATATGTATACTTCGCCAGCGCTCCGTTCGCCGACAACGGCGCCGCGGGAAAGGACCCGTAATGTATTCAGTCTACTTTCATCCAGAGAAAACAAGCGCTGGACTAACAAAATCTATGAACCGACACAAAGCCCGGCGGGCACCACGCCGACATACCACCGAGGTGTTGATAGACCTCATGGGCCTTGGGTATGACGGACAAGGCGGTTCAAGATACACGCGACAGAAAGAATATGTAATGATAAGAATATTTTTGACCGAGACGGTGGATCAGAAGCCAACAAAAAAAACCTCCCAAGTTTTGCGCCGATGCAATGCAAGACAGATAGAAAAAAGGTGTTTAAAACACCGCCCACGTCGGTTCCTCCGTCCCTGCCTTCTTCCCCACGAGCCTCCGATTTCAAACCTTTCCCACAGCCAGCTTGCCGCCAGGCTTGGGTGTGAAGAGTACACATCGCAATAGCGCGACAACCACATCATGAAGCCCCACTGGGTTCCCGTCTCGTCTAGAGGAGTCCGAGGACTCTGGTATGTATATATATGTAGGTATATGAGCACAGAAAAACGGGCCAGAATGCAGGAAAATAACGACAGGCGTCGGTCGGAGGAGGGTATGGTGACCGGTCTTCATGATCTAATCAGCTGTTTCGCCGCGTTTTTAATGATATCCGCGGCTCGATCGACCATGGTTCTGGCCCGTTCCCAGTCATCGGTGTGGATGGCGTCTCGAATCCCCGGGAAGATTTCCTCCTCGAAGGGCGAGTCGAGCTGGGGAGCAAAGGCAACGTGCTTGAATTGAGTGCGACCGGGTAGCTGGGCACGGGTTAGCATGAAACAGGGCAAGAGACAGGGTGCGGTTGCTGGGAACTTACACCTTCAAGATCCAATAGATCCGATTCGAATCTCGCCATGCGAGCGTTGTATTCACAGCGCTTCTTGTTCAGACTGAGGCTCTCAAAACCGTTCGAGGAGACAATGTTATTTTGCCAATCGTGCTCCCATTTGTTGAACTCACGCATGCTGACAACTACATCATGGTGCGCGTCCTTCAAGGGTTGGATGGAGAAGTCTCTGGGCTTCTTGTCGGAGCGCTGTTCTCGTATCCACGTGTCGAGCTGGTTTACCCATTGACCTAAGCTGTTTGTATAGTGGGCCGTATCGAACGGCAAGATGGGCCGATCTGCGAGCTCGAGAACGAGTCGACCGAGGACCTGACCCAGAAGCGTGTGGTACACGAAACCAGGATCGCCAACCTGTTCCATCCACTCGAAAGTCTCGTAGTTGGAGCGGGCGGGGTAAACAGCACCGTCGAAATGCAAATTCAGCGACGACATTCCGACGATATCCTGGAATGCGACGTAGTCTGAGCCTCCCCCAAGATGTTCGAGCTCCCCATGCCTATCATCCCACAAAGATCGCAGCGAGGTGTCATTGAAATTTGGATCCTTGATATCCATGAGGACTTCGAGCAACAGCTGATTGAACATGGGCGAACCTGCCGCACGGAAAGTGTCGCCCGTGACGGCAGCGTCGAGGTTGACGTAGGCCATACCATCGTTGCGCAGAAGCTCATCGTTCTGTTCAACGTACTCGGTGGAGCCGATCATGTTGTACTCCTTGCCATCCCAGGACATGAACTCGATTGTACGCAGGGGTCTCCATCCGTCAGAAAGTAAATCGCCGAAGATACGAGCAAGCTCCAACATGACAGCCGTTCCGGAATGGGGTCCTGCAGCACCAAAACTCCACGAGTCACGATGGTTTCCGATAATGATCTTCTTCTCTGGTTGCTCCGTGCCGACGATGCGCCCATAAACGTTCCAAATAGGTTGCTTGACAATCTCATCCTGATCGTTCTTAATTCTTACCGTGGGCGACGTTGAGTTGCCCGTCCACCAGTCACCGATATTGGGGACGCCACCAGTCCAAGCTTGGGGTACTTTCTGGCCGTGTTCCCTGATCTGTTGGAGTAAATACTGGGCATCGCGCCATGCCAATGGAAAACTGGGAATTTTGGGAAGCGCAGGGCTCTCCTCTGGCGTCAAGCGTGGTTGATCATAGCGGCTTCCCCACCCAGGAGTCAGGACGTCGCCGATAGTGTAGCTCGACAAGCTGACCGACCCGCGTTGTACACCATCGGCTGGAAGGTAAGCGCCTTTGGGCGCAGTCTCGCCCTTGAGAAACCCGTTATCGGCTGGGTCGTTGTAGATCAGGCAGCCCGCGAAGCCGGCCCGCTCCGCCTCCCTGACCTTCAATCCGGGGTGGTTAGGGTGACCACCAGATCGCACCAAAGCGATGGCACCCGGGGTCTTAAAACCGAGGTCCTTCAATTTTGCGAAGTCATCCTTCGTCCCGTAATTCGCATAGATCAATGGACCTTTGACATCTCCCGATTTCGAGTGGCCATGGAATGCAAGTGTTTGGTGGCCCGCGATTTCTCCGCCGCGCTCATCCTCGTCGAGCTTGGCGGCCCACGTTGGTTTCCCGTCCTGGCCAAGAACCTCTATCACTCTCCCACCATCCCTGGGATAGTTGAGGTAAACGTGATAGTTGTCCCTCGAGACGTCTTCCAACCCGAATCTCCTAAACATCCTCTCCATGTCCTCCGCCAAAGCAAAATCGCCCTCGGTGCCGGCAATGTGTGCGTAGCCTGTGAAGTGTTTGGCAATGGCGCGTATGCTCCTTGGGTCCACACTCATCTTCACATGGTGTCGTAGCTTGACAGGGTCAATCATGGAGCTATTCATGCGGCGGGCCATGTTGGAGAACATGTCGCTGATAAACAGCAGGTAGAGAAACCCCAGCACCAGCATGATAGCCAGAACGCGCCCAATAATGAGGAAGAGGGCGGCGCTGCCGAGGCTTGGGAAGGCAAAGCGACTTGCCGGACTCTCAGCGTCCCCGGTTGCGGTTTCCCCATCGCTGCCCTCGGGACGGCGTCCAAGCTGTATTCGAGGTAACTTGGGTAACCTCCATCGCCAACGCCATTTCCATTGCGGCAGCGACAGTGAAAACCCGATGCGTTTTCCCCAGGATGAACGACCGCGGGCTCCACGCACCTCGGAATCATCAATGTCCATCTCTTGCATCTCTCTGCGGACATGTTCGGTCTCGGCATCTGAGTCGGTGTCGCTGTCTGAACTTAGTAGGCTGTCTTCATCGTCGGTCTCGACGGTGGGTGGGCGGTAGCCCGCGGGTCGACGGCCATGTTGGGTGGAAGGAGAGGCCGAAGAAAACGGGTGACGAGACGTGAGGAGGGATTGGCCTTCGGTAGTCGTGTCATCGTCGATGGGGGAGTGGGGGTAGTCGTTGGAGCGCGGCTGCCATGAGCCGCCAGCAATGGCTTCGTCATAGCTGGGTATCGGGGGCGCCGGGTCATATCTGTGATCAGAGGTGGGAGCCATGATGGCTGCTACCTCGGCGGAATCCGGGAGGCAGAGTCGACGGCCGTGGACATTCGGGCAGCAGGGGGAGACAGGGATGGATGGCGACTTGGATCAGGTTGTTGAGTAGTGAGCGAAAGGGGTGGGGATTGAAGGTTAAATTAGGGGTTCAAATGAGCGTGGTGAAGTCCAAAATCGGGCAGTGAGACTCCAAACTAGGAAATAACAGACAAGGAGAATCGGCGGCTCATTAGTCCTGCGCTGAGAGCCGACATGGATGGAGATGGATTCGCGATTGTCGTGATGGTATTAGGACGTTGAGATTGGCTTTGTCGACGTCGTTGCGACATGGACTCGTTTGGCTACGGTCGCCCGCTCGATCGACTTGCGGCGCAGCAACAAGGGCCACTTGGCGGCCCAGCACGCCCCATGCCAATGGCGCATTCCAGCCGGGTGGTCCCGGCTGATTGGCATCCAAGGGTTAGGGTTCAAATCTGCTGGACCTGGCTCCTTGAGCGACTTTGCATTGACTTTCCTGGACAAGCGGATCATTCCAGATTAAAAGAGGCTTTGGGAATAGGTATCTAGTTCGTTACATTTCCTGGAGATCCATGCTGCGATGCTGAAAGTCTAAGACAAGGCGGATCACATCCTGCATGTGAACCCCTGAAAGCTTGTTTAGCGTGTTGTGCCTTGACAAGGTGCTACAATAAATTCCCAACGCCTTAAAACAGTCGCTGTCTCTTGTTTCGCCGCGCCTATTGCAGACAGCCAGATTCGGCTCACTGATCTTTATTCCGTCTCAATGCATGTATGTAGGACGCCCTGGTGAAACTGGCATTGAGCTGTTTCAATTCCCAGGCTCCAAGTCCGTGACCTCCATGTCACTGCAGCGCTGCGAATTCCCACATCCATAAACCTCAAGGGATCGTGTTGCACAACTACTCGATGTCAGGCCAGAACGCCGCTTCAGCAGCGAGAAGAGAAATCCACATGGGGTCGATACGCTCGGTGACAGCCTTGATCGCCTCCTCTTCATTTCCGCTTCCCTTCACCAGCTCATCCACAGCTGAGTCGATCAGCACGCCCAGTTTGTCGACAAATGCGCGAAATTCAGGACTACTCCAGTTGGGGATGAACTCTTTCCTCAGCGCCCCTCCGTCGGCATCGCGGCTTGCGTTTGCTCCTTGGATTTGCTTGTTCCTCGCCCAAGTCCATGCATCCAGGTAGCACTTCTCGGTGCCCCAGAACGTGACGGCCGCCTCAAGCCACGGAAGGGAAGAGTTGGGCGGCAAGTCCACGGCAGACACCATCGCTGGGGGTGCGAGATTAGCAAAGATGCCCTCAATCATGACCAGACCCGGAAGTTTGGAGTCGTGCAGTTCGCTGTTTTCCCTTGCGACGGTCGCCGTTTGAGTGCCCAGGTCAATGCTCAGGCCATAACGGTCGGCGACGTCAATGAAGAAGCGCTCCTCTCTGCGAACCGCGGTGAGCGCTTCAATCAGCCAGTCCACTAGCTGGGTCTCGTAAGCTTCGCGTTCGGGAACCTGCTGGGGCAAGTCGAGAGAGCCGAGCATCTTGCCGGCAGCCTTGATGTAAGAATGGATATAGAGCCGGTCATTCGACAGCCAACGCCCAAGGTCATCTTTGGATAGTCGGCCCTCGGCGGCGGCGAGGAGAAAGGGGTGCTGTGTTGCGGCTTCAAACTCCTCGCGCCGTCCGAGGAGATGCGACGTCAGTGACCATCTGACAGCGACCATGATTGCTAACGTGATTGTCTGACGTTGAGGGTAAATCTGTCAAAATGCAAGTCGCAAGTCAACTTCGTGACGTTGTAACGCGCGGGAAGGTCGTGTTACAGCGGACTCGCAGCCGTCAATTTTAATGACGATCACTTTGGGATATCACGTGTAGGTACTTTGCAGGTTACCTACCATCCCGTTGGTTCAAGGCGTTACACGAAGCCACAGGACCCACCCACCTTAACAACGGACGAGGCGGGAGAACAAGGCAGGGGCAAAAAAAAACAGCAAAAAATTATTGTCTTGGCTGTTTGGCTTGCTTCCCCCAGGTGGTGGAAGAGTATCCCCCAGATCCCTCTGTATTATGTGGCAAGTATATATAACTTTAGACAAGCTCTCAGGTCTACAAGAAAGACGGAACGCGCGCGTAGCGGCCATATGCAGGCAGCCTCCCAGGGGAGTTGGCTGATATGACCCTATGAGATGCATCACCGTTGTCGATACAAAGCAGACGACCCAGAGAATGCCTGTTGCAGGAATCGAACCTGCAACATGCCAAGCGGTGGTGACTACTGAAGCGCGCACCAACATCCCACTGTGCCATATGACAATTACTTGAAATTGAATTTGCTGGACCTAATACATATACCCCGCCAACCCTTGATCAGGCAATGTGCGGCTCTCCCAGCAACAACTGGCCGGTACTCTGGCCCATCGTGCGTTCGATCCCCTCCTGCATGTGCCCTGTCACTTCTATAACCCCCATGCCACCATCCCCGTGGCATCTTGACTTCACGTTGCAATGATTGTCGTCGTGACACTCAACCGAGTCAACATGAACTCCATCTGCAACAAATCTCCCCAACGTGAAATCTCCATGTCCAGGCTACCAGACCTTTTACGCTACAACACTTAGATTCGTAATGTTTAATTTTCGGTGATCTAAATCTTCATTTTCAATGATCAAATTTGAAGGGCCAGTAGGTGCACGCGCACACATGCAATCAATGAATGTCTGGTCACTCTCCATGAATTCCAAACTCTTCCTGCACGCCACTGCCACTGCCACCGCCGCCGCCCCATCCCATCTCATCCCGTGCTTCTTTCCAAGAGCTCGGTAGGTAGTCTGGGGTCGCGTTCTGCCAGCAAGAAAGGTCGAAGAAGCAGCAGCGGGCTCAACTTCCATCAAATTGCCTTCAGGCTCCAGTCCAGTCTGGTCCAGTCGGAGTTTTCATGGATGTCATGTTTCAATGTTCGCGCCCGACAGGCCTGGCATGCATGCAATTGAGCTAGCTCGTCCAGTCGCTGACCAGACATGGAGTTCAGGAACAGATTGATTGACATTTGATCGTCCCAATTTCCAATAATCCACATGAGTCTGTATGGTGTGTTCTCCAGTCTGACTAGAAATAGGTAGTGGCCAGTCCACCTACCGTATCTATGCAACTCCCCATTCATTCATTCATCTCATTCATTTACCAGTAAAAAGTGCCTCCAACCCCCGCCTTGCTTATTAGTTGGATAGGTAAGTAATGGAGTGCAAGCCAGGGGACAAACCCATCGCGAATCCGCTTCCGCCGCACTTTATTTCGACAACACAATCTCGACATTGCACCACCCACTGTAGTTGGAGTTCAGCCCCGGAAGGAAACCTTGTCAGCATGTGGGTTTTCAACCTTGACAGTGTCCTCGGCAAGATCGGGGGAGAATGAAAATTGCCCCTGTGAAATCGAACTGTGGATGCAAAGATATGAGGAAGCGCTGCCGCATGCAGCATACAGGGGCCAGGCAAATCTCGAGCAGCCTAGCCTTGTGATAAGATCTCTACGCAACACAAGCAGTTACAATGAGGACAAAAGCGTGCAAGGGGCCACCGGTCAAAATGACGCTCCGGGGCCAGGCATCTCTGGGATTGGTGAGAGTACCGCGAACTAACTAAAAAGAAAAAGAAAAAGAAAAGAAAACAGGCCCATTCCACCGCTTCCATACTCCGACAGGATCCGTTTGATCACGCAGTTCAGGTTCTGCGGGTTCCTCGGGTTTTCCTTCCCCTTGGGCTGGCAAAGTCGCCACTTTCGTTGATCCGTTTTGTCACGCAGTTCAGCTCTGCGGGTTTCTCGGGTTTTCCTTCCCGACACGGTCGACCGCTCACCAGTCTCGCTGCCCCTGCCATGGACCTGGTGGCGGAGGCGAGGAGAAGCGACCGGGCTCAGCCTGGTCGGGCTCGAACGGCGCGAGCTGTTCCAGACGAGTGGTCACCTCGTCCACGCCGCCGCCAACGTCCACGTCCATGGCGTCCACATCCATGGCCCCGCCGTCATCGGGGTACTCCTCGTCGACCGTGTTGCCGCCACCCTCCATAAGGAGGTATAGGCCGGCGGCCGAGAAGAACCCCCGACCGACGGACAGGAACTCATCGATGAGGAGGGCAATCTAAAATTAATCTTGTCAGTCGTTGCTGGTCGCTGCTTGGAGTCGGAAATGATCCATCATTACTCGAGAGTGGCTCGCGTCGGCGGGGTTTTCCATCAGGAACTCCTCCCTGGCTTCGACAAGGACACTGATGAACTCGGCAAAGACTGGAAAAGACAGGCGTTAGTTGAAATTGATCCCAATAGTACAGCAAGGAATTGACGACAAGGGAAAACCTACGGCTGAATGACATACAGGACTCTATGCCAGTCTCACGCCACACCTGGCCCAAAATCTCCAGCTCATCCTCCGGCGGCGCGCACACACGGGCAGCGACAGCCTGGGCATGTCTGATCATACATTGTATGATCTCATCGATGATGCTTACTAGGTGGGTGACTAAAAGTTAGCTTCGATGTATGAAACGTTGCGTCAGGTTTCATGGGCAAAACCAGATGACCTACAAAGAAATTGCCGGTCGAAGATATCGACCCCGCCCAATGCCATCAGCGCAGCGACAACACTGGCGTCTCTTGCCAGGCGGCACATGACCTGAGGCTTGGGCCCCAACGTCAGGCCGTTCCTGGGGAGCAGCCGCTTGAGGTCGCTCGACATTTTTCTAAGTTTTTTTTTTTTTTTTTTTTTTTGATATATGAA